>ERZ1106981.18-NODE-18-length-135084-cov-9.705893_pt1 | contig 135084 bp, 120 predicted proteins | sample MGYA00403692_ERZ1106981 | MGnify/ENA primary metagenome ERZ1106981 (study PRJEB35170, sample SAMEA104062431) | human gut metagenome | biome: human gut; feature: human-associated habitat; material: faeces | place: Denmark | collected 2012-06-22 ... | reverse complement strand
TTCCGCGCCTACTGTATCCAATGTGATTCTGTTATGATCCCTGTCGATGTCTTAGACCAATTCGCTCAGGAATAGTCTATCCTTCCACGCCTTTCCCATTTCTCTTTTTAATGCGGCCTTTTAGGTCGTTTTTCTTCCTCAGTAAGATTCATTTGAGTTATTAAACTTATTTGAATTTCCTGCCCGTTTTGATGCAATTTCCTAATAGAAAAAAATGACGCTCCATGAAGAACGTCATTTCCTTGATTCTTGGATTTATTCGATGGTAATCAGAACATAGCTTTCCGCCAACAGATCGCTGTCGCTTAACAGGCCAACCAAAACTTTACCTGCAGCTTTGGCGGTTACCGTACCGTTTTCATCCACCGAAGCAAGGCTTTCATCCAGCGATACCCAGTTCATCTGGATATCATTGGCGGTCTTCGGCAGAATATCAGCGCTCAGAGCTGCCGTTTCGCCTACTTTCAAGGTTGTTTTGTCGGCCTTGACGTAAACGCATTCTGTCGGAACAACTTCTTTGACGGAAACTTGATCCAGCCACAGACTGCCTTCGCCTTCACCAACGACATGCAGTGCAACCTTCACACTTGCGGCATTGGCAGCCGTGATGAAGTTGTAATCAAACTTTCTGAATTCTGCGCTCATGTTCAGATTGTCAGTCAGTTTTGCCAAATGCGTCGAAATTGTATTGCCTTCGGCATCCATCTGATTGACTTCATAGCAGAAGTTGCCGGAATGCAGCGTATCGGTCTTGTGCATGAAGCTCAGCTGATAGCGTTCGTTCGGTTTGACTTCAACGGTCTGTTCAATCGAAGCATCGCCGGCCTCTTCACCGGTCTTCGTTATTTTTGCGGCTTTGTTGCCGGCTTCCGCTTCTTCATAAGCCAACGCAAATTTAGCATTGCCTTCCGTGGTCGCATCGGTTAATGTCCAGCCTTCTTCGCTTTCCATATCGCCGTTAACCAGCAGATTAGCATCACTGTCCGCCGTCGGTGTGATCCATTCGCCAAACAGACTTAATGTCGCGATCTGGCTTCCGCCTTCGACCGCATCCAGAGTCAATTTAACATATTTGACTTCTCCGTTTAATGCGATTTCTGTTGTTTCCTTTGTACCGTCAGCCGCTGCCGTATAGTCAGTGCCATTCAATGAGGTTTCAACGTGGAAAGCTTCCGGTGCTTTTTCACCCCACTGAATGTTCAGTTTCTGAGCCATGTATGGACGATCCAGCGTCAGAATGACTTCCTGCTCGCCTTCGCCAGACTGCCAGACTGTCTTGTCATCGCAGTCAACCATGTTGTATGGATGAGAATCCTCCGCTGTGCTGGTCGCTGTGACATCCTGGCCCAGCGCCCGGTCATGCTCGATCATCGGCGCCGCTTCATCCAGCAGTTCAATATCCGCCCACATCAAGTCATGATCCGCCATATCGGAATGATACGTTTCAACATTGGTAATGTTGATATTCTTTGTTGTGATGATGTTGTCAACAGTCATGACCTTCATTGAATCGTCGGTGCCATTGAATGAATCAAACCAGACGCCGTCTTTTCCGTTGGAGATGTTGTAGTTGTCTTTGAAGATATCGTACTCATACAGACTCTGGTCGGCATTGAAGTCCGCCACCAGAATTTTGTACGGAACCGGATCCGCAGCCAAACGTTCAATAATTTCAGTGAACTGCCGGCGGCGCAGGTCGTTGTTTTCCCAGCTTGTGTGAGTAACATAGAAAGCGACTTGTTTGCCTTCTTTTTCAACCACAACGCGTTCTAAAGTTTTGGTGGCTTTACTGCCCGTGCTCTCAATAGGAACAGAGCTGATTTCCTGGAATTCTAAAGAAGAGGTTGTTCCGACTCCGAAGTAGCCGTCAGCGAAATCCCGTCCCTTGGCGAAGTGAACGTAAGGATAATTGTCGTTGACAAAGTCCTGAGCCATATCGTAGTCGTTGCGGGTATTCAGGATATCAATTTCCTGGAAGCCCATGATTTCAATTCCCCGTTCGTGGATAATGTTGGACATTTCTTTGATGTCTGGGTGCGCTTTGGAATCAATGTTCCAAGTTGCAACGCGCATGGTCGTCACGTCAGAAGACGGCGTTGGCGTCGCTTCCTTTTCCGGAGCGGCCGGTGTCTGAGAGCAACCGGTAACTGCCGTCAAACAGAGTAAACCAGCTGCCAGAAGTGCAGAGAGTTTTTTCAGTTTCATGTTTCTTTCTCCTTGTTTTGCGCTTGATAGCGCTTCCACATAAGAAATGGTACTGCTTTTTTCTCATCTTGTCCAATAATCATTTGTAATAAATAAGTTATAATTAGTTATCTATAAATCCTGCTTATAGTTATGAAATGATAGTCCTTGATCCGTTCTGAATAAACCGCAAGATCCCTAATAGGAAGAACAGGCATTCTTGATTCGTTCTTCCAGCTTCTTTTTATTTAAGAGCAGCAAAATCAAAGAAAAAGTGCTGTCCTATTCTGCAAAGAACCACAGCACTTCTCTCTCCTCCGCTTTCCTTTTATAAGGAAATAGCGTCTGACGGGCAGCTTCACAGCAACCCTACACCTTGAATCTATTCATTCTGTTTCAAATTTCAATCCCAAAATAGCTTTTTTGAGCAATACGAGATTCGCTACACCAAGAAGTAAGAAACTCCTTCTTTATACCATTTTATCTATTCCGCAAACATGGAAGCTAAAGGTTCCAGATTAAATTCCGCTGGCTGCTCATCGGTAATCACCTGAATGATCTGAGCTGCCAGATCCAAAGCCCGCTCATCGGTTCTGCGGATGCGGTCATTAAGCTCATCAAACATCGCATAGGTGGCTTCAATCAAGGCCTCGTCCTCCATATTCATATCCACGGTTGAATATTGCTGAGTCTGTGGATTATATGTGGTATTCAGCCAAACAGAGAGTTCTGGAAAATAAGCATTGCATTCATAGGAAGTGTGTTCGCCCAATGTCGGACTGCGGTCAAGGTTTACCGTAATCACAAAGTTTCCCTCAACTCCAGGAATTACATTCCGATAAATTTCATCAATACGATAATCGCGGTCAATGTAAAGTTTATTTGTTCCTAACTCCTGCGTAATATTTAACGTTGGGAAATCGGTAGGCTGCGCCGTAATGGAAACGCCTGACTGCTGAGCATAGGAACGATCGACAAGCGGCATACGGCTGTTGTATTCAGCATACGCATTGGACTCAGCCACAAGCCTATCAATCTGGGCCAGTTTCTCTTCATTGATCTCAAATGTATAATCCTGGATTTCAAAAACGTTCATCCGAATTTCTGACGCCATCGCATATTGCAGATAAGGCGTCAGTTCGTTGACCGTTTGACCCTCGGACAGCACCGCAAAATGCAGGGCCGGACGCTGATCTTCCGGTAAGTCTTCCGTTGACAGATAACCTAATAATTGACCATAATATCCGATTTCTTCTTCAGCAATGCGGTAAACTTTGTCATTCAGACCGCCGTAGAACGTGCTGATCCCCAACTCCGGATGATCCATTCGAATATACCGCCGGCCCTGTTCATCTTCTCCCACTTCGCTTATTCTTCCCGGCGCAATCGCAAGCACCGGAATTCGTGTGCGGTCTGCAGTTTCATTGTCTGTCAGATCCCATCCGATCACATCATAATCTTCACTGATGTCATAGTCCTGCTTCCAAGCCAATAATGGAGCGACGCTGGATGCCTCTTGCGGAAGTGAAGTAAAGTAACCTGGACAACTGAATCGGCCGTCTTCCAATACCGCGCAGGTTGAATTCTGAACAACTTTCTGTTCGTCATAAAGCCGTACCATCGCTGCAAATTCTTTCCAGAAGTCTTCCGGTAAATTCAGCTGATTCGCTGATGTGTTTACAAATAACCGATCTAAATTCTTATCATAAACAAACTGACCGCCTTCTGTCTGACCAACCTTTGTAAATTCAATCACCAACTGATCTGAATTAGAACCGTAGCTTAACCGTATCGGTCCCAAAGACTCAAATACCGTACAATAATCAATTGAAGTCAGATGATCTCCCAACGCCAGATTGACGTTATTGAAAGCCTCGGAAATCACATAGTTATCCACATAGAGCTGATAAAGCAGATCAGCCAGGTCAGCGCATTGTTCGGCTTTCCATCCGGACACTTTCAAGTCGGCGGCGATAACCTCCGTCTTGCTTAAATCATAAGCGATGGCCACTCTGCGCTGCAGATTCTGTTCCCCGCTCACGATGATTAAATTCTGATCGATCATCGGGATGATCGACCATTGATATTGATTGTACGGTTCATTCAGGTTGACGACCATATCCACACTGGCAATCTGAGCCTCTGCCGCTTGATTCAGCAGTTCATTGATCTGCCGCTGATCCTTGCCAAAAGCTGGATTACTGAGCAGCGGCACCGCTAAAAGCAGGCATGCTCCAATTCCGGCAGCCAGTACCCAAAACGTCGGTTTTTTATAATTCAGGATGTTTTTGATCCGCAGCTTCGTGTTGCTTTCGCTGAAGGACAGCGCCGTGATCGTCGGCCGTGATGCGAACTGCAGCAGCGTCATGCCGTAATTAATTCGTCCGTTTTGACCTAAACGGCGCACGACGGCTTCATCGCAGGCCATTTCCATATCCTTGCTCATCAGGATGTAGGAATACCACAGGATCGGATTAAACCAATGGAACATCAAGACCAGCGAACCAATCATCTTAAATACATAATCATACCGCCGCAGATGAATCCGCTCATGCGTTAATACATATTTTCGCTGCCGGACGTCCAAATCCATCGGCAGATAAATTTTTGGGTGAAATAAACCATAGATAAACGGCGAAGTGATCGCCTCGCACTCATAAATATTCTGTTTCACACGCATGGCATAACGCAGTCGGTGACGCAGAGTTAAACTGTTGATGATCAGCAGTCCGGCATAGCCGATCATGCCCACGACCCAGATCACGCTGGCCAGCTGCAGAAGCGGAGAAATTGGCGTTAACGGAGAAATCAGCGCTTCACCGCCGCTTAACTCATCCAGTGGTTCAGAGGCATTGCCTGATGCTGAATTATGGGCCCCCACCGTCATTCCAGACTGCGCATTGCTATTCTGACTGGCAGCGCTGCCGTTTGTCTGAAATCCGGATGGATTCACGGCCGTTTCCCCAGTATGTATAATCGGTCCCGGAATCGAATTCTGTGCCTGATTCCCAGAAGGAACAACAAACTGCACGCGGCCTTCTGAAACCTCAGGACTGGCTACAGACAAAACGCTGACCCGGCTGGTAAAGGAAAACGGCATGACCAGACGGATTAAAACGAATCCCCACAGGGCATAAGAAAAAATTTTCGGGGCCTTCTTTAGCGGCAGCCGCACGACCATGATGGCTGCAGCGACGATACTGGCAGCCACACTCATATTTAAAATTGTCTGAAAAAGCGTTGTCAGTGTCCTCATTTTTTCTTTTTCTGACGATCCAACAAGTCTTTCAATTCGTCGATTTCTTTTTCAGACAACTTGCGATCCTGCAAAAAAGCGGTGACAAACTGCGGCAAAGAACCTTTGAACACCTGGTCTACGACTTCGCTGCTTTCCTCCCTTTCACATTCGTCCCGTTTGTACAGGGCACGGACGATGGATTTTTCATTGGCGATGACGCCTTTATCCTGAAGCCTTTTGATGAAAGTGTACGTTGTCGACTTCTTCCAGCCAAACTTCTGATCACACACCGTGACCAGCTCTCCGGAAGAGACCGGCTCCCTTTCCCACAACAGATCCATAAAACGAAATTCCGCGGATGTTAATCTCATGCCTGTTCCTCTCTTTCCAGCTCTATCCGCCTAAAGTCTACGATTGTAGCCTTGAATTGTCAAGCCTTCTTTATTCAGAATTTAAAATTCAGAATATTCCCTCAAATCAGCTTAAATCTTGCTTACCCGAGCTTAGTTTGAAGCAAGGAAGTCCTGGATGAGCAATAAACAGCTTTGAAAAAACACAAAGCTTCATCGTTCCCTTTCGCTTCTTTTGATTCACTGCACGATTTAGGTAAAATCAAAACAGCGATGAACAAAAAAACAGACCGTCCTCCCAAGCGGCTCAGGCTGTCTGTAAGACAAGAAACTGATCTTTTTAGGATTACTGTCTGTTTTCTGTTTTCTTTGAAACTCTGAATTACTGTGCCGCTAACTGCTTGCCCAGCACCATTCCGCCGATCGCTGAATGGGATAAGGAGCTTCCGCCGATATACTTAACCAAATAACCGCCTGCAATTTCACCGATGGCATACAAATTATCCGATACCGGAGTTCCATCTTCCCTGACAACCTGCAGCAAATCATTAACCCGCAGTCCGCCGGTTGTGCAGGCGACGCCGTTGGCAACCTTCATGACATAATAAGGAGCTTCCAGTTCCTGGAAGAAACGTTCTCTGCCGAATTCATCTTCCGTTTCACCGCGGACTGTGGCATTGACTTTATCAATGGTTTCTTTCAGAACCGCTTCATCCACTTCCAAGGCCTTCGCCATCGCTTCAATCGAGTCATATTCTTCCATCAGCCCCATATTCTCATAAGAGTTGATCTTATAAGCAACCGATTCATTATAATCGACCGCATGACTGTCGAAAATTTCATAATAATACGGATCACCCAGTTCATGCATCACCTTCGACGCCACCTCGCTGTGACTGGCCTGTTCATCACAGAAGCGCTGTCCGGTTGACTGACGGATCAGAATACCGCCGCAGTTTCTGACAATGTTGGTTGTCACTGTGATGTGTTTGTTGACTTCCAGCGTTGCATCGACATGCTTATCATCCATATCAATTAAACCAGCGCCCAGTTCAAGCGCGGCATTGAGCATCGCGCCGTCCATGCCCTTGGAACCGCCATAAACCAGACCGTCATAATCTTCGCCCCAGTATTTGACGATCATTTCATTGTTGTCACCCCAGCCGCCGCTGGCCAATACAATATTCTCACCGGTATACTCTACCCGATTTCCCTCGGCATCTGTACCTGAAACACCCTTGACGCGACCGTTATCATCGACCAGCAGTGTATCAATCCGGGTTTGATAGCGGATATCAACGCCGGCTTTTTCCATCGCGCCGATCAAAGTGGAAACCGCCGTTGCGATATTCGGCGAAACAGCATGACCGCGGGCGACCTCAGAACCATCGGTCTTGTCGATCTTTGCGGTATTGTAATGAACGCCCATGCTTTCGAACCAGTCGATCAGCGTCTGACCGTTGTCAGCGATCATCCGGCATTGGCTCGGATCTTTTTTACCCTCGCTGTCGTCGATCTGCCATTGATAGAAATCGTCGGCATTGTCTTCAATTCCCTGCGCTGCCTGCAGCGAAGTTCCGCCCAGCAGGAAGTCTCCTGTTGATAAAACGGAATTGCCGCCAAGATATTCTTTTTGTTCCAGCAGAATCACCTGCGCGCCGTTCTGCGCCGCGGACAATGCCGCGGTAATTCCGGACAAGCCGCCGCCGACAATCAGAATTTCGGCCTCATGGGTCTGGTCTGCATACGTTTCTTCCTCTACCTTAACAGCCTGGAGTACTTCTATATCCGCACCGGCCTGTTGGGCACAGTCCTTCACCCCATTGATCAAAGCCAGGCTGGAATAGGTAGCTCCGCTGACGGTATCCACCCCCAACGATTGATTGGCCACGATCTTTTCCGATAGGATTCGGATTGCTTCGGTTCCCACCATCAACGTTTCGTTGTTATCGCCGACCTCAATGGATTCGATCGCTGCATCGCTGAATGTCGTTTTAACTTCAATCGGACCGCCCATCCCCGTCTGAGTTGAAGTATACGTTCCAGCTTTGTAAGCCGTGTTGGATTCTGGCGCTGCCGATGGAGCCGGGGCTGACGAACAGCCGGTAACGCAAGCCGCCGCTAACAGTGAAACCAGAATAAATGAAACAAGTTTTTTCATCGTTTTCTTTCCTCCTCTGACCAACAGTGTAACGGAAAATTACCTTGTTCATTAATTCACACATTGAATAATCGTAATTTCTGATTCAAATTTTGAATAACCGCTATTTCATTGCCAGTTTTACAAATTTGGAAATCGCCGGGTTGTCATCATTCTGCCGCCAAGCCAAGACAACCCCATACTGCGGCAGACTGTCCGTTAATGGCAAACCCACCAGTTCTTTCATAAAATATTTTAAAAGCATTCCGCCGCCGGCAATGCCCAAAACTTTGCCCATCTCAATCTGCGCAAAATAGTTTTCTGCCGTCATTTCTTCCTGAACGACAGCCTCCGCAATCTGATGATTACGGCATTCCTCAATCATCTGGTCGTATTCCTGAGGATAACGCTCACGTTTGCGGATGATCAGCGGATACCCTCGCAAGTCTGAAAATTTCAGTTCTTTCTGCAGGGTCAGCGGATGCCTTTTGGGTGCAACCACAACCAAACCTGCGGATTGGATTAATTGGTTCTCAATTCCTGGCTGATCCGTAATGCTCAGCTGTCCGGTAATAATCAGATCTGTCTGCCTGCTTCGCAGCGCTTCAATGGCAGAGGCATAATCATAGAAGGCGAACTGAACCTGAGCGTCCGGATAGGCTTTTTCAAATTTTCTGACTTCTTCCATCAAAATTTCCCGTGTCCGCATATTGACATAACCCAGCCGCAGTTTTTTTCCGGCAAGCTGATTCTCATCTCTGGCTACTTCTTTCATCTTGTCGCAAAGCGCCAGGATTTCTTTCGCCAAAACTAAGCAGCGTTCCCCTGCGGGCGTAAGGACAATCGGCGTTGTTCGTTCGATCAGCTTGACGCCCAGTTCCTTTTCCAAATTAGTAATGTGATGAGAGATATTGGGCTGACTGACATAGATTTTTTTCGCCGCCGCAGAAAAACTCCCGGCTTCCGCAACGGCGATCAGCGACTGATAATCTTGTAAATTCATAATCTTTCCCTCTTAGTATCTTTACTATACTCAATTTTGAAAGATTTTTGAATTCAAAGTTTTCCTTCTTTAAATATCCATTTGTGAAACCCTGCCTTTCAATCCAAAGTCTCACTGCTTTACGCGATTTGAATCGTCCAGTCTGGGAATTGTTCACGCAGCTGTGCCGCCAGGATTTCCTGCTGATTTTCTTCCATCCACAGATCAATACAGGGAAATTGCCGATCTGCCGGGAATTCTTTGCCATCCAACGTATGGATCACAACGGCAAATGGAATTTCACCCAGCTCCTCAATCGTTGGATCTCGGTCTAATGATTCCAACATGGACAATATAGATAGATCCCATTGCAGATTAACAGAAGACCGATCAATCGCAAGCCACCCCTGTTTCTTAAGCTCAGCGTCGAACACACGTCCCACGCGGACTGAATAGACATTGCCTAAAGTTCCCTTATAGGCAAAGAAGTAATCCCGATAAAAGAAGTCCGGATAACTGAAATAAATTAGATAATCTGGATAAGCTTCCTCCGCGGCATAGCCATCGCAGGAATCAGCATCGCAGTGAATTTGCTGAATCACAAACTCCCGATGATACTGGCGGGATAAACAGCGCAGGATATGTCGTTCAATTCGCTGCGGCTGGGAGAAATCCAACCGCAGGAAATGATCAATTAAAATCAGATTTTCAAACACTGCAATCAACACCATCACAACGACGGTGATTTTCGTTTTCTTTTCCAAAGCTTTAGTCCTTCTTATCCTTGCTTATCGTCCAAGCACTTCATACAGTGAATTCGTGACGACAGATATCGGTTGGCCGCCAGTAATAATCTGCAGGATCTGATCGCTAAGCGCTAATGCCTTTTCATCAATCTGCTGGGCTTTTTCCATTATTTCCTCAATCCGCGCGACAACGGCGCTGCGGATTTCCGCATCCGCATCCATATAGCTCATAAGCACATCATTTTGAATCAGAATTCGTTTTTCCGGATCATAAATTCCCTCAGCCGAATACTGATGATCCTTGAGATCAACGTTAACCGCAATCTCTGCTGAGGATTTGCCTGCTTTCTGTTTGACGGTCACATTCACGACAAGATTCATTGAGCACCCCGGAAGCACTTCAGTATTCAGAACTTTAAACAAGTAGCTTCGGCTGATGTCAAATTGATTATCTTCTGAATTTTGAACAAGGGTCAGTGTCGAAAAGTCATTGGGCTGAGCTGTCACCATAATCTCAGAAATCGGAGTGCCGTAATTATGCTCAACCTTCGGCGTAAAGTTCGGGGTATATTCTTCAAAGGCTGTGCTGCCTTTGACCAGCTGCACAATTTCTTTCCATTGCGTCTTATCAATAGTATATTGGGTCTGGACACGTTCCGGGACTTGAATCTGCCGGCCGCGAATCAGCGAATATTCAAGATATTTCCGGCTGTCAGCAGCTGCCTGATTGTTTTCCAGCACTGCGAAATGAACATGGACAGGGGCTTTCTCCTCCCTCATGGTTGCGATAACTTGTCCCTGTTCCACTTGACTCCAGGTTTCCATCCAGATTTGATCACTCAATCCGCCATAAAAAGTCTTGCGGTGACCATGGTCCAATATCATATAGGCTCCCCATTCTTGGTCATAACCGATCTTTTCCACCCGACCCTCCGCTGCCGCCAGCACTTCCAGACTGCCAGACTGGCTCGCGATATCCAAACCCTGTACGCCGTACTCAAAAGAATCTGAGAGAATTTGAGGTATCGCCGCCGGATAAACAAACGGAATCGCTTTAGGAATTTTATAATAATTATTCGGACATAGGATTGTTTGATCTTCTCCGATATAGCAAAGCTTGGTCTGATCCACCGATTGTTCATAAAACCCTGCCGTCTGCGCCGCAATTTCCTCCAGCCGCTGTTCGCTGATCGAGGTCTGATAGAATCCGCCGGATATCCGATCCAGCTTATGATTTTGACGATTCCAAAGCAGTTTATAATGGGCGCCCATTTCAATATAAAACTGTGTATTGTCAACAGGGCTAAAACGAAGCTGAAACAGATCAAATTCCGGAAATGCGGCGCATTCGTTAATGATGATCAGTTCCCCGCCGGAATACTCGATGGCCTTCTCCCGTGCCTGTTTTAATTCTTCTTCATTCCTGTAGTAACGGCCTGCGGTCTGCGCGGCTTCCAGACATCGCTCTTCTGACAAAGTCGCTTGTTCCGCAGGAAGATAAGCTTTAACGAGCTTATCCTGCTTGATATTCCATACGAGCTGAGCTTCGGAAATACCATCCCGATCGATAAAAACAAGAATGTCCTGCGTGTTGTTCAGCGGTATCAGCGAGCATTCATACTCTTCTAATCCTTGAGGCATCGGGGCAAGCACGGCCATTTCATTGTCTTTGTTTCGCGGATTCTCCGCCAGCAGTTTCTCCAGGGCTGCCTGATCCTGACCAAACCGGTTTGACGCAGACATCCAAAAGAACAGAATGCCGATCAAAAACACCGCAGCCGCAAACCCCATACCTGCGGCTAAAACGAGCTTCTTCTTTCCGGTCTGCGGCTGAGATTTTGCTTGATTCTTCTGTTTTTCATCAGAGTTCTGATCAGGACCTTTTTTTTGATCGCTGAAGCCAAGTACAAAGAGGTTTGTTGATGCATTGAGCTGACGCTGTAGGTTTTGATACTCGATCCTTTCTGCAGGCGTCAATTCCTTTTCTACAGCCGCATTACAGCGCTGTTCTAAAATTTCAGTTCCAATGCTGTAAAGCAGATAAGCTCCTGGATTAAACCAGAAAAGCATTCTGAACAGACCGAAAGCTAATTTTAGGTAATGGTGATTGTGTCTGATATGGTAAAGTTCATGGACAAGAATCCAGCGCTTCTGGACTACCTCAAGATCAGCTGGAAGAACAATTTTAGGCTGTTTTTCGCAGGTCACAAACGCCGTCGGCAAATTTGTCGCGTACACAGATGTCTGATCAATTCTTTCAGCTTTAATTCTATGCACAAGCCGTCTATCATGGAAGAAAAAACCAGCGGATACCGCGATTCCCATGATCCACAGAGTAAAGATTGGCAGCCAGAAAAGACAAGGGATAAAACAGAGGAAAATGAAGATGCTTTCCCCAATTAAAAGCCGACTGGAACTTTTTCTACGCAAAAATTCTGATTGAGCCAGCTTTGGATCCATCAGAATATAACTCAGAATTCCCAAAACTGCCGAAGTGATAATAAATTGATTCATGTTCATGAGCTCCCTTCGCTTATTTCCCCTCCAACGACAACGCTTGGTTAACTGCGTTAATCATGGCATTAGAACTGATCGTCGCACCGCCTAAGGTATCCACTTCTGTGGACTGCGATTCAATCATTCGTTTCCCAATTTCATCGCAGGCAACATCCCCAATCCCCTTGGTTTCATACTGATCCACAGCGATGTTGGTAATTAATCCGTTCTCTATTTTTACTGCTACTGAAATTTCTCCCCAGCGTCCGTCAGCAGAGCCATAGTAAAGACCATCATCCGGAAATTTAGAGACCATACGGTTGATTTCATCTTCCGACATGATGACACGATCTTCCTTCGGATTCTTCACCTGATCAAATTCAGGATCCGCCGGGATTGGCGTTTGTATTGTTTTATCTTCCTCTGTTTCTTTATCCGTTTTTACATTAACTTTCGATTCTGGCAAAGGTGTATCGGCATCCTTCGAGACACAACCCGAAGCCATATATAGAACAAGCAGCGAAACTCCCATCCTCTGCATTTTCATTAAAACTTTCCGCTTTTTATCCATCCTCAGTTCCTCTTTCTTTATGATTAAAATGCCATTGATACACTTTAAATCTACATCCATAGACCCGAGATGTCAAACTAAAATAAATAATAAAAAGTCTTAATATAAAACTAAGACTTTTTAGCTAACGAGGTTCTATTTTCTGTTTAATATTTTTTATACTTTTCTAAACCTTCAGGTTCTTTTTCTTGATGCATACCACGAATAGAAACTGCATTTGCAGCCATGATAGCCAAGCTGAATATGTAGGCAGATGTTAAAGAAAGAACAATTTTTTTAAATTTTTTCATTTTTTTTATCCTCCAAATTTAAAATGTATTGAATTAACAGCAGAATCGCATTTATTGTCAGCACCATGCTCAATGTCACACTTAGACTTGCCTGGAAATCTGCTAACAATATCTCAAATATAAATAATACTATTAATTCCATTCTTACAATTTCTTTTGCTTTTCTTCGATGGTTATAAGATATGCGCTTTTGTTTTGTATCAACAGGAGCAATTAAGAATATAATCACTGAAGAAAATATAAAGAGACATATTGCGGTACTAGGCACTATAAAGCGACTTATAACCTCACTTAGCATGTAAATTAACACAAAGCTCATATAACAACTAATATAGGTCTTAGCATGATATCCGCCGCAGTATTTTCTTAATGTTGCAAAACTAGCCAAATATAAGATACCATTAAGTCCTCTGTTGAATGTCACAGAAAGAATACAAACTGTTAGGAAACTGGCTGACTCGGAAATAAATAATTTAATACCAAAAATGTAAATGTCTTCGTCATCTTTTAATAACCCATATCTTTTCCAAACATTTATAATACGATTAATAATAACATCCATAATTTTTCCTTCAGTTTATTATATAATGCTTATATTCTTCATTTTTTTCAATATCATAGGTACGAAATATCTCTTTTTGGTATGAAATGTCTAAGTTTTCTGAAATGGGAAAAAAATTAGACATTGAAAGAAATCATTTGAAGATTTATATTCTACAATTCCGTCAGACATTTTTATTAAAGCATTAATTGTTTTAATACCAAAGCCATGACCTGCACCTTGTTTACTTGTATCTAAATTAGGATTAGTTTCTAAAATGTTGCAATTCACTGGATTCAGCACGCTAATACTATAACCATCATAATTCTCCCTGATCTCCAGTTCTATTTTTCTTTGATTATTCTTGCTAAAAGCGGAATGCTCGATAGCATTATCCAGTGCTAATGACAACACACTGGCAAAATAAATTTCATTTACATTATGAAATGAATTAATTGTAATGATCGCCTCTATTCTGATTCCTGATTTTTCAGCTTTATTTTGCCTATAATTAATAACATTATTTATTAAATTATTATCCGTAACTATAGGCAATATAACAGAATCCAAAAGATTGAGCTGCTCCGATAATAACTTTTTTGCTTTTTCTGTTTTACCTTCTTCCAGCAGAGAAAATAAAACCAGATAAGCATTTTCCATGTCGTGTTTAAGCGCATGCATTTCTTTATTTTTAATTTCCTGATCCATTTTATATTCATTAGACAACATAATTTCATGTAATGCTTCACGATTTGCAAAAAACTTCTCATTATCGACTTGTATTAAATAATATAGCCAGATGGCAATAACGTTGATGATACCGAAAGCAATTATAGTATAAAAAACGTCCCTTTCTCTATAATTTCCTGTAAAAAGAATACTTTCCAGCCATGATAGACACAAATTAGATAGTAAGAAGAAGACAATAAAAAGCATTAGATGATGATTGTTTTTAATAATAATTTTTTTAAGATATTTTCTAACGTTTATTTGCATTATGAAAAACAAAAGTTTAGAAAAGACTACAGCCAGATAAAAAAGAATACTGCCACCACTGAGAATTTCATATACAGACATTTTAGAAACTGTGGTAATAATACTCAGTGATACTGCATTACAGAAAGAGATCATAGTGATTGTCAATAAAGCAATTATAAAAATTTCTCCAACTTCATTTTCTGAAATGATAAAATCGAATAAAAACAAAGTGAAAATATATATAAAAAACAATACACCCTCATATGCAACAATCATATTCAAAGCTGTTGTTTCTGAGAACATTATTATTGTTAGAATAATAAAATATATCTTCTTGTATTTTTCAGTTTTAAGATCAACATACTGAACGTTAAATAAGCTGATAAAAAAACTTTCGACTACATTAATTATTAAATCAAATAAAGATAATTGAATCATATATGACGCCTCTCCATTTTAAATAGATTATATTGAAGGATTACTTGACTAAGCCTTTGCTTTGCAATGGTTATTTCCTGACCGTTCACTAATATAAACTTTTTATCTCTTAAATCAACCACATTGGCCATATTTACTAAAATAGATCTATGTACCATAACGAAACTATGTTCAAGTTTATTTAAATCTTCTAAACAAACTGTAATTTTCTTTCGCTCTTTCCATTCATTATTTGCAGTATATATTGTTAAATAATTTCTGAATTTTTGAACAATTAAAATATCGCTTACATCAATCAAGATTTTCTGACCTTTTATTACATAACAATATGTATTCGGTTTTATTTTTGACATCCACCGGTTTGCTTTACTTTCCAATTCTTCTTCAATGTAACGTTTCCGGATAAAATCGAATGGCTGATATTCAATCGCCTTATAAACAAGTGAATCTTTTCCTGTCACAAAAATAATATTTATTTTCCTATTAATGGTGTAGAGATATTGACACAATTGAAATCCCGAAATTTCCGGCATATCAATATCTAAAAAAGCAAGATCATACACCTGATCATTAAATACATCTTTAGGATTTGTTATAATGTCGAAAGTACATACTAAGTCTTCTTTGCAAAATATTTTTTCAATTTTTTTATAAAACCATAAAGAAAAATCCTTAGAATCATCACATATTAAAATCCTAATTGCCGATTTCATGACAGATCCCGTAAGATTTTAAAGATTTGATCAGAGAAAGAAGCGAGACAGTCTTCAAGAGCGGCTTTCATGGATTCGACTTGAATTTCCTGCTGTCGAAGTTTAGACTCGATCTCAGTCTCTTGAAAGTTAGTAAACCGATCTAAAGAAATTGTCAGTTTTTTAGCCATCCGCGTCATATCAATCAAATGCGGCGTCGATTTTCCCAGTTCCCAATTGCTCACAGTTTGACTGCTGACCTCAATCAGTTGGGCCAGCTGAACTTGTGTTAGATTTAATTCTTCCCTCATCTGCCGTATAATTAATCCTACTCTTTTCTTCTCGTCTTCCAAATCAATAACCCCTTCCTTTATTTTTATTCTATCTCATCTTTGCTAACAGATTTTTATATCTTATTCTTCGTAACTATTAATATCTTTGTAGTTATCTTTTTGTATAACCCATCTTTTCTATTCTGTACCTTCGCAGTTTTTCTATGATCTCTTTTTTCTTTCTCTGCGCTATAGGCAGTCCCTCTCCGTTTTCCATATATACCGCCTCTCTCTCCAAACGTTCATATTTGTCCATATTGATATATAATCCCCGATTTATCTTACATAGATTTGTTATTTCATTATTCTTCATTTGTTCTATTACTTTTTTACTGCTGACCTTGAGTTTTTTCTGCACCTGGTTTTCCATGTGAAATATTACATAATTATGCTCTTTTTCAAAATAAATTAACTGCCTGAATTCGATTTCCATCATTTCTTTTTCTCCTTGTAATACTAGCGTTTGTTTTTCCTTTTCCAGTTCCACCCAACAGTCCGTCAGTGCTTGTTTTAATTCTTCCAACGTTCTCTTTTTAACTAAATCAAAAGGATGACTATGGATTGCTTTCTCTACCACTGCATCATATCCTGTCACATATATAAACTTTGTTTTCGGATTATTTCTTCTCAGCTTATACAGTAATTCCATTCCCGTTATTCCTGGCATCATAATGTCCAAAATTGCGATATCCCATTTCTCCTCTGACTCATAGACCTCCCTGGCATTGGTAAATAACTTTAGCTTGTACGGTTTACTGCTTCCATAGGTTTCCTCTACTATTCTCTTTATTCGCTCTAAATCGGTTCGAGAATCATCTACGGCTATCATTTTTACCATTCTTCCTCCCTATTCTTCTAACTTTTTTTCGATCCAATCGAATACAAACTTCTCAACAGTTTCTCCTTTATCTAATATCTCTTTTTGAATCAGCCATCGCCCTATCTGTATTAATAAACAATAATCTTTTTCTGTATTCTTCATTCTTTTATCCAAATACACTATTACTTCTTTCTTTTCACACATTAACGATTTCAGCGTCTTCGGAAAAAACTCACTTTCTATTACAATAAAACCCATTAATTCACTGAGCCTTCTCACTTCTGATGTATAATATAAGTCAATAAATTCTTTTGTTTTCATTTTCACTTCTTCCCTTCTTCTCCATTGTATTCGGCTTGTTTTATTTCTCCAATCCTTAGGGGAAGATCGTCCTTTTTCAGAGGATAAACGTTTACTTTTTTTATTTTTTTCCTTTTTTTAACATATAATTGCTCGCTTTCCTTCCTGAATTCCTCCCTTATTCGTTTCTCCCGTTCAGCCTATGCAGCTTTGCTAAATGAACCATGCATAGGGCTCCCTCTACTTATAAGGGTAAAGATGACTCTATGAATGACGGTCTGCTTTTTTATAAAAATCTCCCAACTGATACTGATAAATTTCCGACCAGCCTTGTTTGTCCTGATCGTTGTTCATTCGCTTTATTCGGCTCCTTACTTTCATACGTTTTCAGCCTACAAATCACCTTAAAAAAGATTCCGGAATTAATCCGGAATCTAGTTATCTATTCTATCTATTCGTTTATGCGCCTCATTGACCCTTTCTTCCACGCGTGTAATTCTTTCATTCATTTGGATCATTAATAAATTCATTTCTTTTAAGGCTATTGTATTCTCATCGGTTTTTTCTTTGATATACTCCAAGTCCATTTTTATTGTGGTATCTGTGGAAGCCGTTTTTTCTACTTCCTTTTTCCCATTTCTCCGCTGTCCCTGAATGGTAGAATATATCCCGACAAGGCCTCCCATTGCACCGATACAGAGACAGATAACATTTAGGTTATTCATCTCTCCTCCACTTTTTCCTGCTTGGCAAAATAGAATGTTATGATTGTCGTTACCAGTGGAATAAATTGTTCATTCGTGACTTTATTCATAAACCAGCCAATGATTAACGCTATAATCATGATCATCGTGATGATACTTTTTAGTTTCAATAGCTTTACTAGTCCCTCTTTCATTCTCTTTCTTCCTCTCCTGAGATGTGAAAGGGCCTTTCGGCCCTTCTTCTACTTGATTTTTCGATATAGCTGTCCGACTGCTTCATATTCTTCGGCAGAGCCTGTAACTGCGGTTGTATACATGTACTCCATATCCATCTGAATAAATACGATTTTATCATTAATTACAATTTTTCCCCATTTATAGCCATCACTTTGATTCTCTTCTGTGATTTCTAAAAGCGGATATGTTTGGCCTACTACCGCATAATAAGCCGAATCCACTAAGCTCCCCATTACCGATGAGCGAGTCCGATACTGATTTCCGTTTACCGTTGCTTTCGTTAATGTCAATGTTGTCATTTCCTGTTTTACCATTTTAATTTCTCCTTCTTCATTCATTTTTTCTTTTACCAGGTTTACAAATCGTTCCCAGCCTAAGTCCAGTGTCCGATGCGGGCAATATTTCCCACTGTAATCCTGATGCTTTGTTACTTTCGTGACGTCCCAGTTCCGTTCTTTTAACAGCTCTGCTATCAGCTGCGCTGCTCGATGTTCGGCTAACAAGAATTTCTCTAAATCCGCATCGTCTTTACTGTAACAAATTTCGATTGCGATCCCTTCGCGATTGCCGATTCCTTCCGCTCCATCTCCTGCATGCCATGCATTTCTGTTTAACGGAATCCCTTGAATCACTTCCCGGTCATCCACCGCGAAGTGAAAAGATACTTGATTCTCATTACTGATCATATAATTAATTTCATTTCTTGCCGACGCGTTATTGGCTGTATTATGTACCACGATTCGCGTTGCTGTCATCTCATGCGGACATTTTATTCCGTATTTAGATGCATCTACTATATTCTGAATGATTTCCATTTCTTTTCCTTTCTTGGGGGAGCTTTGAGAGACAGCTTCTCTTGTTTTGCTGTCTCTCCTCTCCCTTTTCCCTTTTCTTCTTATACGTTTCCATACGGGAACATGACTGCTGGATCATATTGGAAATATCCCGATGTTCCATTGTACGTTCCTCGGCACCAATAGTATCCGTCAGAGGCTTTTCCTGACAAGAACTCTGTAATATAAATCTCTCCTCCTACTGGTACTGTTAACAGAACCGTTCCCTGCACTGCTGATCTCAGTCTTGCCGCTGATTTTTCCAACTTCATTTTTAATAAGCCCCGTGAAGTTGTTCCTTCCGGATGCATGACTGCCGGATCATACTGGAATGCTCCGTTATAACCACCGTAGCTCCCCCAGCACCAACGATACTGATCCGAGGCTTTCCAATCATAAAAGTCTTGTACTTGAATTGAACTTCCGTTCGGTGCCGTAACCAATACAGTTCCTTGTACATCATTTCTCAATCGTGCGGCACTTCCCGTCAACACCATCTTTACTGAATTCACTACGGGTGCAGACTCTGACGGTTTTCCTGTGTGGCTGTAGGTAAAGATCTTAGTTTTATCATATCGAATGAATCCGCCGGATACTTTCATATACCGATAGCCGTCACTCGCCTGATTGGGCAGAAAATCCAGAATTTCAAACGTTTCTCCATTCCTCAGGGTTCTCTTTGCCGTGCCACCAATCCGTTCATGGAGCGTTACATTATCGGCATCCGCTCTGCCTACTAACGTAATTCCTGACGGTTTTCCTACTAAATGCATAACATTCGGATCATATTGGGAATATCCCGTTTTGTTATTATGCGTTTTCATCCAGCGGTAACCATCGCTGTTTTTTTCATAATATAATCCGTCCACCCAGACTTTTCCACCATTCGGCACCGTCTCCAATATTGTTCCTTTTACTGCATACTGACGAATCGCAGCGGCTGATCCTGTCAGCTGTGCGTGTAAATTCTCTCCGCTACTTTGTTCTGCGCGTTGATCCTCCGCTGTAATTTCTTCAGCTACGCCGGATGTTGTATATGGATACATGACATTCGGGTCAAACTGCGCATATCCTGTCCCGGTTCTCGATTCATCCAGGCTGTATAAGACTTTCATCCAGCGATAGCCATCACTCGCCTTATTTGGCAGGAAGTCCTGTACAATAAAGGTGTCTCCATTCTCGATCGTTGTTAATACCGCCCCATCCACAACTTTCGTTCGGATCCGAGCTGCACTTCCTGTCAAACGGATCTGGGCATTCCCTAACGGTTTCCCTACCGGGTGCATGACATTTAAATCCATCTGAGAATAGCCGCTCTTGATATTATGCGTCTTCATCCAACGATAGCCGTCCGTGTTCTTGCCACTGTAAATTTCATCGACCCACAGTTTTCCGCCATTGGCCACGGTTTCCAAAATCGTCCCTTTTACTGCCCCGCTGCGAATGGCCGCTGCCGATCCTGTCAGCACCATATGCAGATTCTCTCCGCTGCTCTTCTGGGCTTCTTCATTTTCTCCTGATTCTTCTGTCGGTTTCCCTGATGTTGTATATGGATACATCACCTTCGGGTCAAACTGCGCATACCCTGTTCCCGTTCTGGATTCATCCAGACTATATAAGACTTTCATCCACCGGTAACCATCACTTGCTTTATTCGGAAGGAAATCCAGAATAATAAAGGTTCCGCCTTTCTCTACTGTCGTCAGCACGGCTCCATCTACGACTTTCGTTCGGATCCGAGCTGCACTTCCCGTCAAACGGATCTGCGCATTCCCTAACGGCTTGCCTACCGGATACATCACATTTAAATCCATCTGAGAATAGCCGCTTTGTGTATTATGCGTCTTCATCCAACGATAGCCATCTGAACTTGTGTCATTGTAGATTTCATCAACCCACAATTTACCTCCCAAGCCTACAATTTCCCGAGCTGTACCTTTCACCGCTGAACTTCGAATGGCGGCGGCCGATCCTGTCAGCACCATATGCAGATTCTCTCCGCTGCTCTTTTCCGCGTCTTCATCCTCCGTTGTTCCTTCCGGAGCTTTGCCGCCCACCGTATAAGGGAACATCAGCGCTGGATCATATTTCATATACCCTAAGATATTGCCAATATTATTCATATAGCTGACTTTTACCCAACGATATCCCGTACTGTCTTTTGCTTCCAGAAAATCCAAGGCTTGGACGACATCACCATCGCCTAAGGTTTTGACTGCCGTGCCCCCTACTGTGCCGTGAATCTGTGGTGATCCGTCAAACACTCTCAGCATAACTTTCTGATTTGCTTCTGGTTTCCCTACCGGATACATGACTGTTGGATCATATTGGGCGTAACCCGATTTATTGTGATGCACTTTCATCCAATGGAAATAATCCGAATTCATTTCAAAGAAGATATCTTCTACTGCCAGTTCGCTTCCTTTTGACACCGTTTCCAAGACATTCCCCGTGACTGCCGATTCTCGAATTCTCGCCGCCGATCCTTCTAAAACCATGTGGAATACTTCTCCGCTGCCTCCGCTGCCGCCATTTTCCGGCGCTGCCCCTAGGGTTGTATATGGATACATCACTTCCGGATCATACTGAGCATAGCCTCGTACTCCTTCTGATTCTACACGCATCCACCGATATCCATCACTCGCTTCATTCATCAAAAAATCTTTTACTACAAAGGTTTCTCCCCTTGCTACCGTTTTATATACTTTTCCATCTACTGGATACTGGCGAAGATAGGCTGCAGAGCTTACTAATTTCATCTGTGTATTTTTATTTGGAGCTCCAATCAGACTTAATTCATTGGGATCATAGATTGTATATCCTGATTTCGCCGCTGTATGGACTTTTACCCAGCGCTTTCCATCCGTATTCCTCTCAGAATAAATTTCATCTACATAAATGGTTTCTCCATTTGTTACTGTTGTTACAAGATTCCCCTGTGCCTCATTATAAATTGGAATCCCTGCACTTCTTGTTGCCATCAGTGAAGCTGTTTGATATTTAGGCGCTAGATAAATACTGCTATCACTTTGTTTTGTTTCTAATGGTCCCCCTGTTGTATAGTAGATGTCATTCGTAACTTCAATATACTTTGTTGGACCCCAACTGTTATCCGGCTGAAGCTCCACGCCAATTTTCGCCATATACTTGCCGCTGCTATTTGCACCATAGAATTCTTCAATCTTGAATGGCTTCTTTGCTTCAATATTTCTATAGACTGTACCGCCATTTAGTTCATCATAACAAGGTACAGACTGAGTTAATCCCCATGCGGCTATTTGTAGCTTTCCTTCTGGGAGCTTTCCGATTGGATGCATTGTTGCTCGATTAATGGTTAAATTGTAGAATAAGCTATTATACAATACTTTCGCGATTGGGTTATTCCCCGGCTTATTTTCTACAGAGATTCTCTCGATGTATAGCTTTTCTCCCGCAGGTACTTCTACTATCGCGTCATTATTTAGAGAATCCACTACCTCTGTTTTGGTGTTGGAAATAATTTTAAGCTTCGGATCATCTTCTTTTGCTATTTTTTCATAGATGAATAAGCCATTAGGAACTTTTGTTTTGCTTCCGCTGTGCTCCTTTTTTTCATTTAAGAACTGTGGACTTCCTCCCCCGTCCAGATTTACCGCTTTCGTAACGCCTCTTTCTGCTAAAAACCGATGGGCTTCCGCGCCGGTCATACCTTCATCATAACAAACTGAAATGATGTATAATTTCTTTTCTGGTTCATTCCAGCCCACCATGGTTCGATATGTATTGGATTTATACCAACCTATCGCCTTCTTTCTATAAGGATCATTGTCTGTTCCCCCTCTTTCGGCGATATGGGGGAAGGGTGAGAGTGTTTGATAGTCACTGTCCGCCTCTTGAAGCGCTGTCAGATCATCACCTTTTGAAAAAATGTCTGTTTCATATCTGAAATCATAAAAGCAGCCGCCCAGAACAGAGTAAGCAGGTTTCCCCTCATACCCATGAAATGTATGCAAGGTATCGAACATATCATCGATTTTATCATCTCGCAAAACGAGATCAAATACACCGGTGTCAGGTTTGCCATATTGCAAGTTACCCTCGGATATTACAATCGTATCCGGAATACTGCCCGCGAAGGTTGTTCCATTCACAGCCCCCGCAAAACGATAGCCGTCATATTCTGGAATTTGATATTTATCTAGAGTCAGGCTTTGACCTTCAGGCAGTGAAATTACCTTAAACATGACATTCTCCATATCCTCTGAGTTGATCACCAGTTCCGCATAGTCTATATTTTTTCCTGCAAGACCTTTATAACTTTTTTTTCAAATTTCATAGATTTTCTCCTTTTCTGTATCTCAGATCAATCTGCGCGCTTGATACATCTATACAATAATCTATATTTTGTAGATTTTCAATACATTTCGCTACATTTCAAATATTTTGATAATTCATTTCCTTTTTGTTATAATTTTTTTAGAGGTGATCTCATGTTTCTTCGCAATCGCTCTTTTCGCTTTTTTAGCATTCTTCTCATTGTATTCTCGTCGCTTTTTAACCTGTTTCTTTCTGTTCCTCGCATTTATATGACTTATTTGTACTGGAAGTCTGAAAACATCCTTTATTATTTCAAGGAACCTTCTGATTGTTATTTCAATCCTGCTCTTCCTGTTGCCCTTTGCTCATATGAAAAAGACACAAATACAGACATAAGTAAAATTCCTGATTATAACTACACGCATCATCCTAGCTGGACTTTATTTGATTTTCTGTCAAACACTCCCATTGAATGCACGCAGGAAAATATGATCCCTATTCAGACTGAAATTCTTTCCCATGTTTACTGTTCGGAAATAACGAGAGGTTACTCAGATATTGGCTGTTATCTGGAACGGTTTGGTGATTCTTCTGAGCCCAAAAATGTCTCTCCAACGCGCATCAAGAAAAATAAAACTGGGGTTTATCAAATCAACCTCGTTGTTCATGAAGATACGTTTGATGAGAAAGATGAGATTATCATGATGGAAAGAATTATCAGGATTTTCCCTAGCCGTTTTCATACAAAAGCCTGTTTCTTTGATTATGTTGACAACAATACAATCATTGAGCCTATTTTGAAAGAATTCGGAGCTTATAGAGAAAAGAGTATAAGGCACTTAAGCTTAAGTTCCCGTGATTCCTATTTTAGTAATCGACACCAGTAAATAAAGGATCACTATGATGAACGATTTACTTATTTGTTTTTCCGCTTTAAACTGTTGAAGAATAAAAGTAGTACTTTCTTTTCCGTTATTGTTTCATACTGTAGATATACTTATGGAAAGGATTAGAATTGATCTTCTGTATTTGGAAAAGAAACATCAATTAAATTAACTAATTATGATATAATACTTCATAGGAGTGACAATTATGACAACTTTATCTAAAAATTTAAAAGCATTTAGAGAAAAAATAAATCTTAGTCAATTAGATTTAGCTAATAGTTTAAACGTAAGCAGTAAAGCTGTTTCTTCCTGGGAAACAGGAAGAACAGAGCCTAATATTGAAACCCTAAAGCAATTAGCCGGTCTTCTGAATTGTTCTGTAAATGATTTACTAGGATTAGATGAAAATCATGATGAATTTGAATTTCCTTTCACGAGCGCTATAAATGCGCGTAAATATATTCAATCTATTCCTATGATTTCTACCTTAGGTAATTTTGATATTATGTCGTTATCCGATAAAGAAACCATTGAATTCGCAAATGATTTAGTACAGTTAATTCAAATTGCTGTAAAAAGGATGTAGTATGATTACTGCCGTATCAAGTCATTTATTTTCTATAATTGGATATTTCATGGATTTTTTGACAATAATTAAGCAAAGAAATTTTTCAGTGAATATTACATTTTAGATTTTATAATTCACACTTTCCTAGTTAAACTTTTCGCTTAGCGGATCATATATATTTTAATTATTAATTTTCCAACATTTTTACGCGACCTTATACATCTAAATAATATACCAATCAAAGCCGCCTCCTGCGTTAACTATATTCCAGAAAGTCCACCACAATATAATTTTATATAATATTGATAGAAACCAGTTGTTTTCTGTTTTCAAAAAGATGATTGAAGAAGGAATTTCAGAAAACAAAATAAGAAAGTGCACATCTGTTAGTACAAAATTACTGAATATATTTATCTTTAGATGAGGCGAATATCAAACGGACGGAATACAATGCATTAATATCGGAATGATAGTTGGAAAGTACAAATATAGAAATACATTGATAAATTTATTACAAAAACTAGATTCTAATAAGTATTTTATGTAATATAGTGGGAAAATCAGAAAAACCACAGTAGTAAAAAAAGATAATAAAATACTATATAACAAAAACTCAAAAAAATGCCGACTAAGATTTTCGACAATATTTATGATTAAATATTTCAGAAACATAGAATCATAGAAAACCAATGTACATAATGAACCCAGAATAAATGAACTTATTAATATTAGGGGGATGAATTTATAAAAAGTCCTACTATCTTTTTCTTTAAGCGAAATTTTCAATTTAATGCTCGCTAGGAAAATAGGAAATAGAATTAAAGGGGCAAAAACATAAAAGGGATAGCATAATCTCGTAGGAAAAATGAAACGTAAACATATAAGCAAATAAAACAGAAAACAAATCAAAGCATCAAAAATATAATAGAAAGTTTTTATTTTTATATCTTTTAATTTAAATAAAATTGCCACTGCGCTACCAACTATAAAGAGATTAACTGGTAAAATATTACCCTTTAGCGCAGCCATTATACTAAAATGAAAAATGATTATAAAAGATAAAAGTTTACATCCTAGTATTGAATTCATATAATTTAGAACACCTTTCATTTATTGGAGTTAAACTGGTCAGGATAGAAAACAATTTACAGGTCATCATCAATTCCATGACACTTATATAATGAGTTAATAAAAATATTATAACATAATTACATTCTTTAGTTTTATGAATCTATTTTTAATGGATTTGAAGCGTTTGACAACTTATTTTTAATTGCGTATAATTATTTTAAATTTACTATTATACTTTTTCAAATTAAACATTTTTTAGTGAAATTACTTTCGGATTATTTCACCTATATAACGCTTCATCATTTAAAAGGGAGTAAACAATGAAAAAGTTAGTACAATTCCTAGGTTTAATTTTATTTCTTTCTTTATACAGCAATTTTTTTTCTTATTCGGTTAATGAAGGAACACATTTTTTTAATGTCTTTATGTTCTGTTTATCTATTTTCTTCTTGATTAAGCTCCGTGCTATTAAAATCAAAAAGGGGCATTATCTATTTGCGATTTTCTTTTCTTTCGTTTTCCTAATTTTAGTTTACCTTAAAGACGCAGTTTATTTTCCCGAAGGTCGATTAGCCTATTTCAATCTTGCATTTATTTTCATTCCAATTTATATCGTATGTATTAAGTTAAGAATTAAATTTCAAATAAAGGATTCTTATACATATCGCGATTTTAAAATCACATGTCTTGTTTATATTTTAGCTGTTGTCTGTGGTTTTCTTATTTATTATCGACCTGATAGTAGTATTTACCAATATATCCAATATCGTCTCTTATTTGTTCATTATACCTATGTGTTTTTAGTTTATAGTTTATTTGTTTCTACTTTCCTCTTTTTCACATTTTTATTATTCCCAACCTTAATAATCAACGAAATAATGCCTGATTTTTATAATCATCGCTGGGTCAAATTCATCTTCTATTTCTATTTCGCATGGATATCAACAATAATGATGCATACCCGTCCATTAGAGTGTTTTTGGGAGGATAACGACATACTTCAAGTTATGTTTTTCTCAGAGTTGCCGACTTCCTTCATTTATTCATTTTCTAAAAATAAGCTGTTTAATCCAATCTTTTTTAAAACGATCATTTGGTGGGTTATCTTCGGATTACGGGTTATGGGAACATGGTCCCACTGGATCATCATGTAATTATTTCGGGTGTTTTGATGCCAAAACCCCTAATTGTATCCTACTCAGTGTCGCTCAATTCTTTCGATTCATATTGATTCACATTAATCTATATGATCAGATCGTTTCAAATTATTACTACATCTATGATCTGATTCTGTATCCATGAGTTGAAACGTGGTCAATAACATCTTCCAAAAGCTTAGATACTCCGTGGTTAATCTACTCTTTCGCAATAGCCAACTATCCTTGTTTAAATTCCGACTTACTCTTTGCCGTCATTTCTGAAGTTTACTATCTAGTTTTATCTGAGTTCACTGCGATTTGTTAAAATACACCTCCTAATCATATCATTTTCATTATTTAATGCATTTTTCTAGGATACAACTAGCTCTAGGTGTTTTTGAATAGACATGGAACTACTTTAAATCACGTTCTAATCCATTTTATTGAACAGAAAAAGCCATAACCTTCCTTTTAATCCAATCGGATCAAAATTCCCGTTATGGCTTTTACTTTACATCAAATTGAATTGGTACTTATTTCGCAATCGCTTCAGAAGCCGCGTTGCCTGCGTTATAACCGCTGGTTACTGCCCAGCCGAACAGCGTCGCGCCCATGTAGACGTCGCCTTCCAGACCGCCGACGACTTCACCCGCTGCATATAAACCTTCAACCGGCTGCTTTTCAATATTCAGAACCTGCATGCTGTCATTGATACGCAGACCGCCCAAGGTAGCATAGTAACGGATGTACTGCTGCAGAGCATAATAAGGGCCTTCCGCACTCAACGGTGCAGTCAGTTCACGGCCGAATTCATCAGTTCCGCCCGCAGCTGCTGTTTCATTATACTTCGCTGCCGTTTCGGTTAAAACACCTTCCGGCAGATTCATCTTCTTTGCGAGATCTTCTAACGTATCTGCTTTAACCATAAACGGATTGCCTTCGCCGTCATTGGCCAGCCACTTCTCGACATCTTCTTCAGAATAAATCTTCGAGCCTGTCATGCCTTTATTGAAAGCATCGAAGGAAGCCTGATCCATGATCAGATACTGCGCTGTATTCTTTTTCATATCCTGCATCAGATCCCAGGCATTGCCCTTTTCATTCGAGAACCGCACGCCATCCTGATTGACTAAGAATGCTCCGGAAGCCGCATAAGCTCCGCCGACACCCGGGTTGCAATACTGGCCTAAACCACTTGGCAGAATCATGGAGTTTGGCTGCGTGTTGACAAATTCCATATTGAACGTATCCGCGTTCACCGCTTCCGCCATCTTCAGACCATCCCCCATAGCTCCAGCATGTCCGGCATAAACAAACTGTTTGTATTCTTCCGGAACCATCGTATCATTTGCACCAAATCCGCCGGTTGCCAGAATGACAGCTTTTGCATTGATCATATAATTTTTTGTTTCATCACTGGCTTTTACGCCCTTAACGACGCCGTCTTCAACAATCAGCTCAGTCGCCGGGGTATTGGTCATCAATGTCCCTCCGCCCGTTGTAAAGCTTTCCGATAAGCTGGAAACCACGCCTGCTCCGCGGCCTTGGCCGGAATAACTGCGGGTTGGCTTGCCATCTCTCTGATAAGGAACGTTAGCACCGTCTTCCGATACCAGCCAGTCAAATGCCGCACCGGTTGTATTGACATAAATATCCAATGTCGCTTCGTCATTGTTATTGTGTCCGTTTTTCAGCATATCCGCCTTCAGCTGTTCCGGAGAATCTTCATAACCGTCTTCCTTCTGCCACTGGCTCCCAGTGGCCATTGTGCCAGCTCCGGCCATGGCACTGGCACCGCCGACAACGCCTGTCTTTTCCAACAGAATTACACTATTGCCGTTCTGCTGCGAAGACAGGGCTGCGGTCAGACCTGCAGCTCCGCCGCCGACAACGACGATATCCGCATCCAATGTAACTTCCTCTTTGGTCGCAGAAGAAGATTCTACAGGTTTTGTCATTTTATCCATATCTGCACCTGCCTGGGTTAAAGCATCTTCCATCGCTGTTTTGAAACCATTGGAAGTGACTGTCGCACCGGAAATTCCATCAATTCCAAGGGTCTGATTATCCAAAACCTTGGTAACCAACTCTGGTAAAGCGGCTGCGCCGATTCCTTCTGTTTCGGTCTGTTCAAGAATTTGAATGTCGGTAATCTTTTCTGCATCAACCGTGACTTCCAGCGTAATATCGCCATGAAATCCCGCTGCCGTTGCTTTATAGGTTCCTGCTTTCATTCCGCCGGTGGCTTCCGGTGCTTTGGTCGAGCACCCTGTCATCAGCAGCATCGCCGCAAGAACGATGGCAACTAATTTTTTCATTTCTTCTTTCCTCCTTGATAGACGATCGTCTACCCTCTACTATTTTATTGATTCCGAAAGTTATGTCAATCCTTTTTTGTGAATGTTTTCTATTTTCAGCAGAATGCAAAAAAGCATTGGGGTTTTACAATCCTTTTCCAATGCTTTACCATTTCTAAGTAAGATGGATTCTGCCGCTCCCAGTTCATCCCCAGTTTTCATCCCGCTGTGTCTTCCAAAACAGCAATCATAAAACAAAGTGCTGCATACGGAGTGCCTAGACAGCACTCCATCTTCCGCTTATGGCTTTCTGGCTAATTCCAGATCAATCGTATCTATCAGTTCAATCCTTCCGCCCTTGTCTTCGATTACCTGTTTGATCGCTGAATAAAATTGATTTTTAAGGGATTCTTTTAAGACGATATGATCTGATTGTGTCGCAATCAGAGATACATACTCCTGCGCCGTATAAGATCGCTTTCGTGTATACAACTTAACTTTTTGATCTATGAAACCATATCGCAGGCTGATCTTTGATCTTTTCATAGCATCTGCTTCAGAAAACGGCGGAGTCGCTACAGAATAAGGCATATACTGAGCATAAATTTCCTGAATCTTCTCATACATATCTTGATTTCCCAGTCGATAGTTTCCATGCTTGGCAAACCTTGCAAATGTTCCTTTGGATTTAAGCATTTGGTAAACCTTTGGATATCCAATTTCCTCAGGAATCCAGTGAAAAGCTGAAGCAGAATAGATGAGATCATAATGATCTTCTCGGTCATCAAAATCCTGAAAAGAACTTGTGACGACAGCTAGATTAACATAATCTTTGAATTTTCTGCGTGTTAATTCAGCTAATTGATCTCCCAGTTCAACTGCGGTTAATTTACATCCCGTTCTCAATATAGGCAATGTTGCCTGACCTGTGCCAATCCCGACTTCCAACGCTTCGCTGTTTAATGTCAGAGGCTGATAATCAAACAGATCTTCATATAATTCTGATACATACTCAGGACTCCATTTGTCATACTCTTCAGCTACGGTGTTGAAAGTCCATTCTAAACCCTTAATAATTGCCATCCTTTTCTCCTCTGCCAACCCTTGGCCAAGTTCGTAAACATAACGGCTTTTCAAAAACAACGAAAGATCAAGATAAAAAGATACTTTTTTCCTCAAGTCTATTTCCACTTATTTTTCCTTATGACATTTTTTACTCCTTCGCTATCTTCCTGATCCTCGTTTACTCAATGGTTTCTCAAAGATATAAAGTTCTATTATACTCGTTATCGCAACTTTGATTCTTTAACCATGCCTGAGGGAAATGGAATGATTCTGCTTCCATTAATTCTGTCTTAATAACTAATCGAATTTAAGCTTTAACATTTGCGGCTTCATGCCCTTTTAATTTTATTATATTCTCAAAAATAAAACTTTCAATGTTAAATTTTTTTAAATCAAAAGACTACAGCTAATTCAAAATCAATTTCGTTTTCCAGCAAGCTCATCGCATTCAGCGTATTTAAAAAGACAGCGCCGAAGCACTGCCTTAAGCTTGAATCGTATTGTTTATTTCTGAATCAAAGACGCAGCCTGTGCCGCAGCCAGCCGGCCGGAATTGGCCGCAAAGGAAATGCCGATGCCTACGCCCGGATAGCGGGAATCAAAAGCATTCGCTGCGATCAGTTCGCCTGAAGCAAACAATCCGGATACCGGCTGCCCTTCGCCATTGAGCACCTGAGCTTTGTCATTCACCTCAATACCAGGAATTGTTCCGAATGTTCTGACCACTGCAGTTTCCAGATAAAACGGCGCCGTTTCAATCTTGTTTGCCTGATCCGCTTTCAGACCAAAGCCAGGGCTGACCTGATCATCAATTGCTTTGTTGTATGCCGCAACCTCAGCTTTTAATGCCTCGGCATCCATCCCAGCGGCCGCTGCCAGATCATCCAACGTATCATACGCTACGGCCATGTTGGAATCCAGCGCCTTCTGCAGTCCTTCTGCATCCGCGTAGGTACTATCCGCAATCACAAAGGCCTGATGTTCCGGCAGATCCGCAACCGCACGCTGAATAACATATTTCGGAGCTTTTTCGTTGGTAAACCGCACGCCGGCTTTGCTGACCATGAACGTTGAAGCCAACAGATCGGAACGATCCGGATTTACGACTGAACCCATTGTTCCATCTCCGAAGACTTGGGTTGCAAACTGTTCGGTCAGCAGGATACCATCGCCTGTCGCTCCGGCATTGGTTGCGATGACCCCATCCGCATAGTTCGGAGCCAGTTTCTGCATCAGTTCCGGATTGCTGCCGAATCCCCCGGTAGCCAGGATGACCTGGCTGGCTTCGATCGTATATCGTTTGTTTTGATCTTCAACCTTGACGCCTTGAACTTCACCATTTTCCACAATCAGTTCAGTCACCGTGGTTTCCAGACGCAAGTCAAAAGGCATTTTATCTTCGACTTCCGCCTTGATGAAATCATAGAAGCCCTTGCCCTTGTTTTCCATCCGCAGCGAGAACAGTTCATCGTTAGATGGATCTACCTTTTCGGTCTTGCCCGTGTAAGGTGCATTCAGGTTTTCCAGCACGTTCAGTGTATCCGCAGAGCTTTCATACACATTGCGGACCAGCTGTTCGTTCGCTGGCTTGGAACCGGACGTCTGTTCAAAGAAATTCACAATCTGATCAATTGTACTCTTAACGCCATCGGCCTGATGAATGGAAGAATCCGTACCGAAGATTGCACCGCCGGTTGCTGGCAATGAACCGCCGACTGTCGGCAGCTTTTCAACAAGGATGAATTTGATTTCCGGATGATTCAGCGTCAGCTCATAAGAAGCCATAATGCCGGAGATGCCGGCACCGACGATAACAATATCTGTTGTTTCTGTTTCGCCTTCTGCAATTTCCTTTTCAGTGGAGGCTTTCAGCGCTTCCAGATCCCCGCCGGCTTCGGTCAGCGCTTTTTCTGCAGCCTTCAGAATGGCCTTACTGGTAAAGGTAGCCCCGCTCACCGCATCCAGTGCCAAAGACTGCTGATCAACGATCATCTGCGGCAGCTTTTCAATAGCGCCGTCGCTGATGCCCGGCGTTTCGTTATGCTCATCGACCGTAACGCTGACAATTTTGTCCTGATCTACCGTCACCGTTACTTTGACCGCGCCGTTCATGCCCTGAGCTTCAGCAGTATATGAGCCAGCCTTATAGCTGCCCGTTCCCGACTGCGATGCCGGTGCCTTGGCGCAGCCGCTCAGCAGCAGGACGGAAGCCAGAAGAACTGCCCCCAACTTTTTCCATGTGTTCATTCTTTCCCTCTTTTCTTTCTGCATAATATGCCTGTTTATTCTGCCGGATTCGGCAACGATTGTCAAGACTTTTACAAACGCAAATGCTCCGAATGCGAACTAAATTGGCAGTATTTTATATCATTTATTTTTCAGCAAATTTTCTCTTTCGAGAGCTGGATGGATGCGCAGCAGCGCGGGTACCTGATTGCTTCTCTGATTCAAGTTGGGAATGCTTTCCTTCTGCTGCCGATTGATTTTCTTTCCAGGAATTAACAAGTTAATCCTGTGCTTTCTTGGGAATCGAAATAAAAAATTCCGCGGATCTCTCTGCGGAATGTTAATTTCTCATGGTGCCGACTATAGGACTTGAACCTACCACCTACGCGTTACGAGTGCGTTGCTCTACCGGATGAGCTAAGTCGGCGTAAATATAGTTTATAAAAACTGTGTGCTCCTGTCAAGTTTTTTTGTGCTTTTGCCGCAGTTTTTGCATCAAAAAAGGGAAATTCCCATTCCCCATTTTTGCCTTATTTCTCCAGTTCGTACAACAGCGGCAAATCAGCCACCGTAATGATTCCGATCGGCTTCTGATGAGCCTTGCCGGATTCGGTAATCAAGATCGCGGAAATACTGACGCCGCGGTGCAGACTTTCCTCGAATAAATCCTGAGCCTCCGTGACATCGGCAGTCCGAGGCAGAAACAGAACGCGTTCCTTCTTATCCTTAAAATACAGACAGTCGCTGACGCACCCGGTCAGCGGTTTTTCGGCCCGGCTTTGATGCAGCGTCCAACGGGCAATCATTTCCATTGTTAATAAAGCATGAAACCCGCCCTGAGCATAAACCGGAAGCTTGGATGAACCCATTGTTTCCATAATCGTTACCGCTTCACGAATTTCCGTCTGAGGATCGCAGATCTTTACCGGTTTGAGAAAATGCGCGCTGATTTTCGGCGGTTCGCAGATCTTGCGGGCCAACTCCTCAATTTCCTCGACGACCTCGTCAATTGGGATCGCGATAATATGACCTTCATCGGACCGCTGATGCACAATCGCATTGCGCAGGTCGGCATATTCCTGCAGCTCCATTTCATATTTACGAACCAATTTACTGGTTCGGGACGCTTGGTTTAACAGCTGATAAAACCGTGAATACCGCGCAACACCGCTGATTTGTTTCAGCTGCTTTTCGATCATTGCGAACGCATTGAGAAACCGCTGGGCATTGTCCATGAAAAAAACCTCCTGATGGATTCTATTATATCAGGTTTTCCGTTTTCACCGAGAACTATCCCTCAGCTTTTCCACAATTTTCGTTTTTTTCATCGTCTGTTCATCTTTCTGCTTGATTAACCGTGCCGGAACGCCGGCGGCCAGCCATCCGGCGGGAACATCCTGCGTCACGACCGCCCCGGCGGCCACCACCGCTGCGCGGCCAATCCGCACTCCTTCCAGAACAACCGCATTCGCTCCGATCAATACTCCTTCTTCAAGGATCACCGGCTGGGCGCTGGCCGGCTCCAATACCCCGGCAATGACCGCGCCGGCGCCGACATGACAACAAGCTCCGATTTCAGCGCGCGCGCCGACGACGGCATTCATGTCAATCATGGTTTCAGCGCCGATCCTTGCCCCGACATTGATCACCGCTCCGCTTAAGATCACGGCATTCTTTCCAATCTCGACTTCATCCCGAATCCAGGCTCCCGGTTCAATCCGGCAGGGCAGATCCTGGATCGCCAGCTGCGGCCAAGCGCTTTGACGCTGCGGACAAACGATCCGCAGATCCCGTAGCTGCCGGCGCTGATTCTCAAGCTGTGAACGCAGGATTTCCCATTCCCCAATTACCAGCTTAAACTGATCACCATACACCGCCGCTTTCTGCCAATGGGTCGGCCGGATCTCGTTAAACATCAACAACACTTCGGTACTGCGTGAATGATCATGCAGCTTCTGAATTAATTCCTCAGTCTTCATCCGCAATCTCTCCCTTCCACTCTTCCTATAAACTGCGACGGTCCGCTCAGAAGACAAGCTTGATCCCCCGTCTGTTCCACGCTCAGTAATCCGCCTGGACAGCGCACCTGCGCCGGCAGCGGACATAGGCCGAAGATGGCTGCCGCTACTGCGCTGGCGCAGGCGCCAGTGCCGCAGGCCAATGTCCAGCCTACACCGCGCTCCCACGTTCTGACCTGCAGTTCACCATTTTCCCGCCAGCGCACAAAATCCACGTTGGTGCCTTCCGAAAAGAAGGGATGCGTTCCGATGGAACGAGCTTGATCATCACTGATCCGATCAGGATCCGCCGTAAAAATAACAGTGTGCGGTACCCCCAGCCAGAAGCTGCAGGACTGCTGCTGGGATAAAAACGGCGCGTGAAGCAGTCCCGGAAACAGCGGCTGCTGCGTGATCCGACGAGCATTAAAGTCCGGTTTTCCCGCCTCCACCTTACAGATAAACGGTTCGGTTGAACAAATCCAAGCTTGTCTGAGCCCGTCGCCAGTCCCGATCACCCAGGTGTGATCCGCATCGATCCAGCCCTTGCGGTAAGCATAATGCACAAAACAGCGCAGCCCATTGCCGCACATGTTGGCGCGCGATCCATCCTGATTCCACAGCTCCATGCTTAACGGATCACGGTGAGCGATGATCAGTCCGTCTGCCCCAAACCCCCGATGACGATCACACAAGGCTGCCACTTGGGCGCAGTCCACGACTGGCGTTCGGGTGCCGTCAGCGATCAGAAAATCATTGCCGCAGCCCTGATACTTTTCGAGAATCAAACGCTACACCCCTTTCTTCAATAACCCGTTCTGCCATGCCCATTCGCCGATCTGCACGGCATTGGTCGCCGCGCCTTTGCGCAGCTGATCGCAGCAGCACCATAGATGCAGTCCTTTTTCACAAGCTCCATCCCGGCGCAGCCGTCCGATCATGACGATATCGCTGTCGGTGCATTCTTTCGGGGTCGGGTAGGGAGCTTCGTTCAGAACAATCCCAGAACAGTCTTCAGCAGCCTGACGGATGGCCTGCAAGCTCACTGCATCATGGGTTTCGACGTAAATCGATTCCGAGTGACAACGGTATACCGGCACCCGCACACATGTGCAGCAAACCTGCAGCGAAGCTTCATGCAGAATCCGCCGGCCTTCGTTCTGCATTTTCCACTCCTCACTGCTGATGCCTGCCTCATCGAACTCACCAATCTGCGGAATCACGTTAAAGGCGATGGGAAACGGAAAGACCTCCGGCGCTGCGGATGGATCGCGGATCTGCCGTTCCAGCTCATCCATGCCCTTCATTCCCGCCCCGCTGACAGCCTGATAGGTACTGACGATCATCCGCTTGATCGAGGTCAGCTTCAGGATTGGCGAAAGTGCCATCATCGCCAGAATCGTCGCGCAGTTGGGATTGGCAACAATTCCATGATGCCAGCGGATATCCCGAGCGTTGATTTCGGGGATGACCAGCGGTACATCCGGATCCAGCCGAAACGCACTGCTGTTATCGACAAACAACGCGCCGCTGCGGCGAATCAGCGGGGCATATTCCGTTGCTAAATCATTGTCTACCGCCCCGAACACCAAATCCACATCTTTTAAGGCGGCGGCAGAAAATTCTTCAACCACACCGTTTTTTGATCCCAAATCAATCACCTTGCCGACACTGTGGGGACTGGCCAGCAGCTTTAACGACCGCATTGGAAAATGCCGTTCCTGCAAGACCCGAATCATCGTTCGGCCGACCGCTCCGGTCGCTCCCAGCACGGCAACATTTACTTTTTCCACATTCTCACTCCTGTCTGTTCACTCTAAGATAGTAAAAAGCCCGGGTTTGACCTGGGCTTTTGTCCTTCCTTGTTGAATTTCGGGTCTTTCACTACCGGTTAAAGACACTGTTTCATGATCAGTCTTTGTTTTCGAGTGAGTCCGGCAAAGCGTTATACTGGGCGTCGTCCACTGGTTCGTACCATTGGGTTGAAGTCTTTGTTCCCGGTGCTTCAAAGGCCAAATGGGCAAACCAGCTGTCCTTGGCGGCGCCATGCCAATGCTTGACGCCGGCGCCAATCTCAACGATATCGCCGGGTTTTAAAGCTCTGGCCGGTTCACCCCACTGCTGATACCAACCGCGTCCGTCAGTACAGATCAAAATCTGACCGCCGCCCTGTTCAGCCTGATGGATATGCCAGTGGTTGCGGCAGCCCGGCTCAAAAGTAACATTGGCAATCGCAATTCCCTGCGATACCACTGGGTTCAGGTAACTCTGACCGATGAAATACTGCGCATAGGCATCGTTGGTTTTGCCTAGTCCGAACATCGGGACAAACGCCGCGGAAACCGTTTCTTCCTTCCAGATTTCCTTCGCCATCCGAAATGCCGCCCAGGCCTTTGGCCAGCCGCTGTAAAAGCCCAGCTGGGTCAGCACCTCGACAATTTCGGTTTGAGTAACTCCGTTTTCCTTGGCTTTGCGCAGATGAAATTCCAGCGAAGAATCCAGAATTCCGCTGGACATAAGAGCGGTCACTGTGATCAGCGAGCGGTCGCGCGGGGATAACTGAGCTTCGCGGGCCCAGACTTCGCCGAACAAAACATCATCATTGTAATGCGCAAACTGTGGGGCGAATTCGCCTAAAGCTTCAAAACCGGCAGATACTTTTTCCATTGTTTTATTCCTCCTGATATAAGATTGGAACCAGAAATCATGGCGGCCAGCCACAATTGGATCCTCTCCTTCTTTCTTTTGCTTGTCATTCCGTTGGGTTGGGAAGACCTGAGCGAAGGGGACTGAATTTCTATGCACCGCTAAGAGCCTTCCATTGGAGAATTTGACTCGGAATTCCTTGGCGTGTGATTCAAGGAAAGCCGTTCATCGAGATAAATAGCGCTTTTGCTCAAAATGATAACCGCCGTTCATTCTGGCAAAACTCACTTCCTTGCAAGTTTAATTTCTGCATGGCTTCAGGGCTGCTTGATTCCATCAAAGGCCTGGATTCCGCGAATCAGCCGCTGTAAACCCTCGTCCAGACGAGCCGGGGAAACCGCGATGTTCATGCGCAGAAACGCTTCTCCGGCTTTTCCATATTCCAAGCCTTCATTGAGGATCAGCCCTGTTTCCTGACGAAGGAATTTCGCCAGCGCAGCGCTGTCGTCACTGACCGCATGACAGTCGATCCAAATCAGATATGTGGCCTTAGCGGGAATAACCTTAAGCTGCGGCAAGGCCTCATGCAGAACTTTGGTTAAATGCTGCTTGTTTGCATAAATCTGCTGTCGCAGCGTGTCCAACCAGACTTCGCCATGATTAAACGCCGCAATCGCAGCTTCCACCGCAAAAACATTCGGTTCAGCGATTTCATCCGTATTGATCGCCCGCCACACCTTGTGGCGCAGATTGGGATTGGCAACCACAATCGCCGCCGTCTGCAGCCCAGCCAAATTGAATGTCTTGGTCGGCGCTAGACAGGTGACAGACAGATTTTCACAGACTGAAGAAACCGAAGCAAACGGAATATATTCCACCTGCGGATCGGTCAGATCACAATGGATCTCATCAGCAATCACAACAACCTGATATTTTGCGCACAGCTCGCCGATTCGTAAAAGTTCTTCCCGGCTCCACAGCCTGCCGATTGGATTGTGCGGATTGCACAGGATCATCAGCGTTGTCTGCGGATCTGCCAGCTTCGATTCCAGATCGTTAAAATCAATCCCATACTGTTCTCCATCATAGACCAACGGACTTTCCAGCACCTGCCGGCCGTTGTTCACAATGGAGTTAAAGAAAATATTGTAGACCGGCGTCATCAACAGAACCTTTTCCGCCGGTGTGCTCAACTTGCGGATCACGCTGGAGATTGCCGGCACCACCCCAGTACAGAATAACAGCCAGTCTTTTTGTATCTGCCAGTGATGGCGCCGCTGCCACCAGCCCTGATATGCCTGCGCCCAGGCGTCGGGAACAATCGTATAGCCATAGGCTCCATGCTGCGCGCGCTGCAGGATCGCCGCTTTGATTTCCGGCGCTGTTTCAAAATCCATATCCGCCAATCCCATCGGCAGCTCCCCCTCAGCTACGTCCCACTTCATAGAACAGGTATTCCGGCGATCCAATGTTTGATCAAAATTCATCATCACTCCTCCTTATTCTCCACTTGCTTTTTAGCTTGTGACTTGTGAAAAAGCAGAATCACTCCGCCCGTTCAATCGTCACCTCAGCCTGACCTGTACCGACCGCTTCCGCTAATCCGGAAACCTCGCTGATCGAGCCCAGCGAGGTATAGGAATAATCCGTCGCAAAGCTCTTGTAAAACAGCACCAGACAGTTGTTGCCGAACAACATCAGATCGCCAGCCGACACCGAACCGAAAGCGATGGAATTCGCCGCCAGCTTCTCGTCGAGGTAAATGTATTTTTCATTGCCGTTTAAATCTTCCATCACCAACGTCACCGGCAGCTGATACAGCAGGGCCTGAGCTGCCGCGCTGTTGTTGAGCGTAGCCGGGAAAGACTGACCGTTGACCGTCATTTGAATTTTTGTCATGCTTTCCTCCTGTTCCTCTGCATTGTTTATTGGGTTTGTTGTCTTTACGGGGTCCAGTGTGGGAATGGGCGTTGCGGAAGGGAATGCAGTCGAGGGGGGGAGTACAGCCGCTCAGAATACACAGTAGGGTCAAAGCGCTGAATCCCCGATAAAAACTCACATCCATCTTTCCCCTCAGCAATGAAGTCCCATCTGATAGGCTTCCTGATAGGCTTTTGTATCAGGACTGACAGCCGAAGGTTCACTCAGTCCGCCTCCTGCAACAACCCCCGCCAGCTGAGCTTGTTCAAAGCAGGAAATCCAGCCTTCCAGCTCATGAACAACAGGCTGCAGAGCCTGCGGATCTTCTTCAGCGGCACTCATCAACAAGTACACATCGCGAAACGCACAGCTTTGTGTAAACAGCGGATTGGTACGATCCAGCAGTGTTTTAAGCTGTCCGCTCATGGCGTAAAAATACACCGGGGTGGCAAAGACAACGACTTCCGCTTCCTTCAATTTGGCATTGATCGCGGCGCTGTCATCTTGCATCCAGCAGCGGGCAGTGCTTTGGCAAGCCAGACATCCTGTGCAGAAGCGCAGATCCTTTTCTTTCAAAGAAATCTCTTCTACGATATTTCCAGCCGCCTGCGCGCCTTGGACAAAGGCTTGTGCCAAGACTTCGGAATTACTTCCTGAGCGCAGACTGGAGCTGATGACGACAACTTTTTTATTCATTGTTTTTTCCTTCTTTCCTGATCAGGTCCGCTGACCTGATCGTTATTTCATTTTGTTTTTTTGCTTTTTCCAGCTGATCGACGAGATAATCCAGACAGTCGATGCGATGTTCATCATCGTGAATCTGTTCCAGCAAACACCGCCGATGCTGCTTCAGCAGCTTCATTGACTGGCGGTCGCTGCCGCTTTGACAGCAGGCAAGAAATTGGGAAATCGTTTCTTCATCACATCCGGCATCCTGTAAATTTCGGATCACTTCAGGATTCATGTTTTCCTTTTCCACTTCCATTCACCTCGCTTTTATGAATCAATGCTCCCGCAGCGTCTTCAAAAACTGTTGGGTCTGGACTTGTTGGGGAGCATCGAAGAACAAGTCCGGCGGATTCTGCTCGACGATCACCCCTTCATCCATAAACAGAACCTGACTGGATACCTGCCGGGCAAAGTTCATTTCATGCGTCACGATCAGCATCGTCATGCCTTCCTGAGCTAACTGCTTCATGGCCTGCAGGACCTCGCCGATCAGCTCCGGATCCAGGGCTGAGGTCGGTTCGTCAAACAAGATCAGCTCCGGTTGGGTGGCGATCGCACGGGCAATCCCGATGCGCTGCTGCTGACCGCCAGAAAGCTGATGCGGATAGGCCGCCGCCCGATCCCGCAGCCCGACCTTTTCCAACGCCTGAAAAGCGGTTTCAACGGCTTGATCCTTAGGCATTTTACGGGCGATAATCAGTCCTTCCGTCACATTCTCCAATGCCGTCTTATTGCGGAATAAATTGTAATTTTGAAATACAAACGCGGTTTTCCGGCGAATCCGGATTTTATCCTGGCGGCTCACATGGGCCAGCTCAAACGTTTCCTGATCCAAGGTCATCGTTCCCTGATCGGCATCCTCCAAAAAATTAATACAGCGTAAGAACGTCGTTTTCCCCGAACCGCTGCGGCCGAGGATCGTTACAACGTCGCCCTTATTCACTCTCAGATCCACCCCTTTTAAGACTTCCCGGTCTTCAAAGGATTTATGGACATTACGGACTTCCAGCATCATAGCCTCCCTTCTAATCCAGCTTCAGCCGGGCTTCCCAATAACGCTGCAGCCGGGTCAGCACCGTACAGAAAATCAGATATACCAGTCCGACCTCGCAATATAAGGCGAACGGCTCATACGTCCGGGCGGCGATCCGCTGTGCGGCCATGAACATTTCCATGATCGTGATGTTGGCCGCCAGTGAAGTATCCTTAATCAGCCCGATCAGCGAATTGCTTAACGGCGGGAAAGCCGTGCGCAAAGCCTGCGGCAGAATAATCCGGCGCATACATTGGGCATAGGTCATGCCGACACAGTAACCGGCTTCCATCTGACCTGGCGGTACCGCTTCAATCGCGGCCCGGATTGTTTCCGACGCATAGGCACCGGTATTGATTGAAAAGACGATAATCGCCGAAAGAAACGCGTCCAGCACAATCCCCAGGCTGGGCAGACCGTAGAATACAACGAACAGCTGAACTAGTAACGGTGTACCGCGAATGATCCAGACATACAGCCGAGCTAAGGGTTTAAGCATCGGTACCTCGGCAATCTGAACAATCGCCGTAAACAGTGCAATCACTAATGCAATCGCAAAGGAAATCACGGTCAGCGGAATCGCCATCGTTAATCCTGGCAGAAGAATCTGCCAGAAGGATTGAATAAAGATCGTAATCAGTCGTTCGCTCATGGTTGCCCACCCCTTTTTCGTTTACTGCGGATTGGTTATATCTGAACCAAAGTATTTTTCTGACAAAGCGGCCAGTTCACCGCTGCTTTTCATTTCGTCCAGCGCTTCATTGATCGCCTGCAGCAATTTCGCATTGTCTTTGCGAACCGGAATCAACGAAGAAGTCGTGGAATCGCTCAACGCTACAATTTTCACCGGTGCATCCGGATGTTGATTCAAATAGTCGTAAAACGCGGTTTCGGCATTGAGTGTAGCGTCAGCCCGACCGGTATTTAAAAGATCGATGCATTGCGCCAGCGTATCCACGCTGACTAATTCGGCACCATAGCTTTCCGCCTGCAAACCCCAGCTGCTCGTCAGATTCTGGGCGCTGCGTCGGCCCTTCAGATCGTCAAAGCTCTGAATTTCAGCATTGTCCGCAGCGACGAGCAGTGCGCCGTGAACATAGGTGTAGGGCTGAGAGAAATCATATTTCTGCGCCCGCTGCTCAGAGTATTCAACTTCATTGACCACCACGTCGATCCGTCCGGCATCCATCCCAGCAAACAGCGAATCCCATTCGGCTTCCACAAACTGGGCTTCCACCCCCAGCTTGGCAGCTACCGCCTGCGCGACTTCGACGTCAAAGCCGACCAGCGCACCGCTTTCATCATGGTAGCTGTTGGGGGAATAGGTTCCCTCAGTCCCAATGATCAGTGTGCCGCGCTGCAAAATCTCATCCAGCAAATCCAGATCCATGTCCGGCTGCGGCGATGTTGACGCACATCCCGTAAACAGCCCCAGTGTCAAAATCAGAGCGATTATTCGGGTAATCATTTTATTCATATTCTTTCCTCCCTATCCTGATTTCAGTTTAGACCTTGCTTCCACAAATATCAAATACCTATATCAAATATCCATCCATGCCTGTTTTCTATATGTAACAAGGACTTTCGTTACTTTCTTAGATAAACCAGATTGTTCAGTACAGCGCACTGATACCGATCACAACCCCCAGTATAAGCAGCAGAGCTGCCAGAACTTGATTGACAAGCCAATATTTTTCTTCATTCATGTGCTTTCTAAGCCCACTGGCCAGCGCGGCCAACACACACCACCAGGTCAGGGTTCCGCAGCCGATGCCGATCACAACCAAACCTGCCTCCGCTCCACTTGTTACCGCACCCAGGCCAAAATAGCTAAAGGCAAACAGAAACGTCAGGATGGCAGCGGGATTGGTGATTCCGATCAAAAAGGCCGAAAGAAAACCAGACCTGCGGGAGGGGGAAGCGGAAGTCGCCGTCATTTCCAACGCTTCACTTTTCCGTCCCATCCTCCAGCCCAGCACAAGGATCACCAAACAGCCGCCGAATCGGATTTCACGCTGCCAGGCTGTCAGAAAATCAGTGATCAGCGATAAACCAAACATGCCAACAAAAGCATAGACACAGTCAGCCAAAGAAGATCCCAATCCGGTTATCACCCCCGCCGCAAAACCCTCCTTCAAACTACGTTGAATTGTCAACGCTCCGACTGCACCAACGGGAATCCCAAACATGAAGCCGATTAAGAGTCCCTTGCCTAATGCCTCAAGCATGGGCCTTCAGTAATTTTGGCCGATTTCCAAGCAGTCTGCCAAAGCTTTCTGCCTTCTGCAGCGCTGCTGGTTTAGCTTCCCAATGCCTGCCATGTCCAGGACAGCCGCCAATCAGACAAGAGCCAAGATCCTGCCATCCCAGAGCCTGGGTTAAAAAATGATAATAGGCCAGCGGCTGTTCAAAAGTCCAGAATTGCTCATCCCCGGCGCTCATCAGCAGAGCGCAGTCCTTGATGGGATATTGATCTTTTTCGGACAGGACATACAATCGTTCAATGAAAGCCTTCATGGATGCTGAAATCGTCCAAAAGTACAACGGCGAAGCCAAGATCAAGGTATCGCAGGCTTGAATTGCCGGCAGAATCTGATCCATAGCATCCCGCTGAACACAGTGATGCGTCAGCTGACATGCTCCGCAGCCCCGGCAGCCATGAAGCGGTTCATTTCCTAACAAAAACAGCTGTGTCTGATGTCCGGCTTCATTTGCCCCCTGAGCACAGGCCTGTGCCAAAGCCAGCGTGTTGCTTTCTGGCGCAGCACTGCCTACAACAATCACAATATTTCGCATATTTCGCTCCTTTCTCCCCCTTGAATTAAGGCCGGGAGATGGAAACAATTTTGTTGCTCCAACCTTCGACAACCGGATTGGATTCAACGGCATCAACAAACTCCGCTGTCGCATCAAAAGTTCCGATGCGGGTCAATTCGCCCACAACCTCAGCATCATGATAGAATAACAAAATCCGATTCGGCTCGCTGTAGTAAACCTCACCGGCCAGCTGTTCTGTCACCTCCCGCGGATCAGACGGAATTGTGTAACGGCTAGGGATATCGTAATACTGCATCACCTCATAATTTTCATAATCATCATAATGATAGATCGGTAAATTCCAATCCGCTTCGCCGACGTAGCGGGCAATTGCCACGGCCGTTTCATTCTCATCCAAAGTCAGGATAAATGGTTCCCCATCATAGCCAAAACGCACCTGCAGATCTGGCAGTTCTCCTGTTTCCGTATCCGCGGAAGCTGTGGGGACTGACGCCGTGGGTTCATTGCCAGGCGTCGTCATCGGCGTCGGAGTTGGTATTGGGTCAGCGGGACGGTTGTTGGAAGTGCTGCAGCCGCTAATCAGCATCGCTGCCAGTAAAATACGACTTGTCCATTTCATTTTTTGCATTCTTCAATTCTCCTTTGTCTTTTAGTTTTATAAGAAAGTTCAATTCAAACTCATCGTGGGATGCGTTTTTCTACTCCAGCAGGGCTTTGATCGAAACAGCTCGCAGCCGCCCTGAGAAAATCCACGCTGCAAGCATAAAGGCGATGGTCATCGCCAGGACAGCAAGCCCTGTCTGAATTAATGAAAACGTTGTTGTAAATTGTGCTATACCGAAGGCTTTCAGCAGCTGCGTCAATATCGAATCGGCAAAAAGCTGAGCCAAAAGTGCGCCGATCAAACCCCCGGCTGCCCCGGTCAGCGCAAACCGCAGCGTCAACATCCAGCGCAGTCGGATACTGGAAAAACCAATACTTTTCAGCACGGTCATGTCGCGCTGATCCTGCCGCATCATAGCCCTGCCAGCTAACGCCGTCACAAGGGTCACAAACACGAGGACAACGCCAGCCATCGCTGCGCTTAACCCCTTCATCGTCATCACGATGCCATCCAAGCCCGACCAGCTGTTGGTATGGACGTCCAGCTCAAAGCGATATGTTTCCTGAAGGGTGCGCATGATCGCCGCACTGTCAGTACCGGGAGACAACCGATAATGCCGGCACCAGATGAACCCGTCACCGCCGCCGATCCGTGCAAATCCTTCCCGGCTCATGCCGATATTCGCCCCCATTTCATTTGCGCATTGCGAGAGTCCAGCAATCGTGTACAGTGCGGTTTCACTGCCATAGCGGACAGTGACCGTATCGCCGATCGCCACGTTTAAATCGTCCGCCACCGTTGGTGTTACGACGATCTCCTGTGCGCTGGATGCGGTTCGGCCAGATAAAATGTGAAACCAATGGGGATCACTGATGACGTTCGCCGTGATTTCTCTGTCATTCATCGTCACGCTGGGCATCGCCAATTCATAGGTGTCAAGGATTTCCCCCTGACTTGTAATCTGGGCTTCGATTGCCGGCCAGTCCACAGCCTGTAACGGTTGGATGCCCAAATCATGATCCGCCGCACTGAAGGCATCCATCAGCCCTTCCCCCTGTGGTCCCAGCCAGTTCTGCAGCCTGGCCGTGAGGCTGATAAAGAACACCAGCAGCAAGCTGACCAACATCAAGCCCAGGGCCTGGGTACCATGCGTGATCAGATTTCGCAGCACCAGCCGCAGCGGCAGACCGTGCTCCTTCAGCACAGGAATTGCAGCAAACGCGGAAGTTGTGTGCTGCTGAGCATCCACGATCGCCTGAATTGGCCGCACGGCGTGAAGCTGACGGGTTTTGAATCGCGCAAATCCGATGACCAGTAGGCTCACCGCCAGGCTCAGCGCCACCCCCCACCCCAGCGGAAAAGCAGAAGGAATCCGAATCGCTGTCGAGGTCATCGTCATCCGATGAACGATTCGGCTGATTCCCGGCGTCACCAGGCCTGCAAGAAGTGCGCTGACGGCAGTGACGATGGCAATCTCAGCCGTCCACAGCCGCTGCAGCTGCCGCCCGGTCAGACCCATCGTTTTTAAAACTGCAATGTCTTTCTGATCCTGCCGAATCGCACTGGTCAGAAAATGCGCGATGACGATCAGGGAAACCCCGGTCAGCACTAGGGCAAAAGCACTGAGAAAACCGATGAAAATATTCTGCAGAAGCAGCATAAACCCGGCAATCGCCGCTTGCGAATAGAGAAATTCCGTACTTTGAGAAAGCGTGGTCTGGGCGTTCACCGTTTGCGTGAACGCCGCTGTGCTCAATGAACTGTCCGGCTGTTTGAATACATGCAGCATCGCGCCGGGCCGGGCTAATTGATCAAACTCAGAAAGTTCTGCAAGCTGTGCCAAAACCTGATCATAGACCCGAGGGCTGACAAGAAAGCTCTTCATATCAATCATTGAGCTGCCCATAAACGGATCTTCAAAATAACCGCCGACCTGCAGCGTCAGCACCTCCTCAGAGCGGCCTAACAGAAATTCAATTTCATCGCCGATCTCCAGCTGCATCGATGCGCGCAGTGCCGGAGAAATCCAGACCTGATGATCCTCCATTATCGCTGAGCTTTCATGCCAGTCGGCATCCAGCAGAAGATAGGGTTTATCCTTAGGCTGATAGGCCAGCAGCTGACCCTCGTTATCAGAGCGGTATCCATGCGCACTGTAGGCAGCATAGACAAGCGGCTGAACGTCAACCTGTGAGACTTCCGGCAGCCCTGAAATCTGCGCTGCTAAAGCCGCAATGTCCTGGGTATCATTGACCCAAGCTGTCACATCGCCATAACCCAGACGATTTAACTCCTGAGTGATCGTCTGCTGGGAATGAACTGCGACCGTGACGCTCAGCAGCAAGGTCAGAAAAACCAGACTCAGCAGTCCGCCGATACCGAAGAAGCTGCCTTTGTGCTGATGGAGTCCGGCGCGGATCATTGTTTTCCACATCGTCTACCAATTCCTTTCGATCAGCCAGCCGCTGATTTCTTTCTGCCGCTGATGATCATATTCCGCATCATAGCGAGGCAACGTTTTTTCCATCACGATCTGTCCTTCTTCCACATACAAAATCCGATTACCGCGCACGGCCGCCGCAACATCGTGCGTGACCATCACCAGACTTTGTCCCTGACGGCTTAATTCAGTTAAAAGATCGAGTACCTCAAGACTGCTGCTGCGATTGAGCGCTCCCGTTGGCTCGTCCGCAAAGATTATCCCCGGTTTGGCGATGACGGCCCGAGCAATAGCTGCCCGCTGACCTTCCCCGCCGGAAATTTCCGAAGGTCTGTGATGACGGATCGCATCGACGCCCATGCGCTTTAATAACGCCCGCGCCTGCGGTTCAACTGCTTCCGGCTGATATTTACCGCAAAGATATCCAGCGATCATCACGTTTTCCAGCAAAGTAAGATTGCTGACAAGGTGCGTCTGCTGAAAGATGAAGCCAAATTCCCGACCCCGTAGTTTGGCGCTCTGCGCTTCACTCAGCGTGTCAATCCGCTGACCTCGATAGCAGACTTCACCTTCATCCAGCCTGTCTAAGCCGCTCAGCACCGTTAACAGCGTGGTCTTTCCAGCTCCCGAGGTTCCCATCAGAACCGTGAAATCGCCCTCGTTGATTGTAATATTCACATCATTCAGGATCGTCTCTGTTTTCGCTCTGCGCACGAGTCCACGTCCCTTAAGCAAGCTGTTCTTCGTTTCAAGCTTCATCGAATTCCTCCTTTAAAATTAATCGTTTCTTACCAGTTTTTGGATCAGTCGGAATCCTTGGGATAAAGCGAATCCGAAAATGGACAAACTCCAAATGCTTCGCAGCCAAAATGGCGCTAAGCTGTTTGTGCAGCTCGTAGAGAATCCTTTGTTGATGATCGGATTGGGAAGTCTCACAGATCATTTCAAAAGCATCAGGTGCGGTTTGACAAAACTGGTAGTCCCGCAATCCAACAACGCAAAAACCTTCAACTGCCAGCGGATGCAGAAATTCCCGGCGACCATTTTGATCCGTGAACCACATCAGATCTTCACTGCGTCCCAAAACAATTTCTGATTGCGTAAAGGGACAACGGTCTGACTTTTCATTCCGCAACGTCAGCTGATCAGATAACTCATAACGGATCAGCGGCTGAACGGTGTTGTACAAACAAGTTAAAAACATTTTTCCATTTTCCACTTCAATGATGTTCATATCGTCAAACAACCGCATCCCCTGATCCTCGGCCGCTTCCACACCCAAGGCTAGGGATTCGCTGGCCCCATAGAAGTTGATCACCTCCGCTTTAAGTGTCTGGGTTAAATAGCGCCTCATTCCGGGATTCAGCGGTTCACCGCAGGAAATAATCCGAGTCAGGGAAACGCTGAGCTGTCGGGATTCAACCAGCTCGCCCAGAATTTTAATCGCCGAAGGATAACCGATGACCATTTCCGGCTGAAACGCTCCGATCTGTTCAGTCCACTGCGTCAGGGGTGTCTGGATGTCAAGAAATAACTGGCGTGCATGAACACCCTCAATTCCTGCACCAACCGCCATGGCCCCACCGTAACGTCCGTCGGTTGCGGCGATATATAAGATCCGTGGGCGACGCTGAAGCAGCTGAATAATCTGACCGCTTGTCATGCCCCACAGCGCTGCCCGCAGAATTCCTGCCAGCATCGTCTCCCAGGCTTGTTTGTCATAGACAAAATAACCTGGGATCTGCGTGCTGCCGGAGGAATGGACAACATGATATTGATTGAGAAACAAGGCCTGAGTGGGATTGGTCTGTTCGTCAAACTGCCGCAGTGCTGTCTGATTCAGGCGGGGATCCGTGACCAGCTCGTCAAAATGGCGAAGAAATTCTGTTTTGTTGATTGAGGGCAGCGCGGAAAGCGGAATCGAATCCAGCTGTTCTTCCGAAATTCCCGCTGTTTTAAAAGCCTGGGCATAATACGGAGAATGTTCTGTCGCGTGTTTAAGCAGTCTGCGCAGCTGACGTTCCTGAAGCTGTTTCAGTTTTTCAGGAGATGTCGATGCGTTGCCGCGCATTTGCATCAATTTCCATCCCAGTTTTACAAGGTTCATGGTTGCTTCCTTTCGTGCTGTTTTTTCAGCGAGTAGACATAGCCGTTCTGATAATTTTCACGATGATAAACCTGAGCTTCCAAAGTCGCTAAATTAAAGACCCAGCTCCATTCGGTTGACTCGAATTCATTAAAATTATGCTTACTCACACTTTCCAAAGCGTCGCGGACATCCGCCATATTCAGCGTTTCTTTCTGATCCAGCCGCTGATTCAAAATTTCATAGCGAGTATGTGACTGACTGGAGCCAATGCCCTGCTTGGGCCCGGAAGCCACGTAGAAATTCGTTAGTATCGGTGTGGAGGTCACTACCATTTCGTTATCGATATACTCGACGGCGACACTGTTGCCCTGCGCATCAGCAATTGCAAAATGGATCATCATCCCCATCGAAGCATGCAGATCCAGGGTTTCCAGCAGTTCTAAAGCCGTCGGCACATCCTGCGCTTGATTAAGCAGGAAACGGATCGCCGTTGTTGTCGTGATATCCGTCTGTCCACGTGCTTGTTCAATTGTGGCCTGATCCTCAATCATATTGACGGAAACTGCCAATCCTGCTTCATTCATTCCATCCAACGGCGCGTAGTAAGCCGCCCTGGCCAGCAGGTCATCGCTAAGCAAAGCGCTTAAGGCCCCCATGCTCTGCGTAATAAAGTCAAGATTCACCATTGAAATTGATGCATATCCGGATTCCGGCATACTCAATACGATCAGCGCCCGGCAGGACTGCCAGTCAAAGTTGCGCCCAAACAGGGTTTGGCCTTGAGAATCATTCACCGTCAACGTGCTGCACCCAAAACCTGATGCAGGAAATTGATAGCCGATGGATCCGGAAGTCAGCTGCTGGGTTAAAAACTGCGCAACCGCTTGATCGGAAGCTGCGCCGCCTTCTTCCAGCAATTGGGCAAAGCCTTGATCCCCCGCCAGCTGAACAACGGACAAACCCGGCTCAAGCTCGGTAATCGCTGCAGTTGGGTTGATCGGTATCAAGGTTTCCTCGGACATTTCATCGGCAAGGCTGAAGTCTGGGGAAGACAACGGGGACAAGCGCTGTGTTTCTTTAGTACAGCCTGTGATCATCGCCAGCCCCAGCAGCAGGATTGCTTTCTTGACATGCTTTTTTTGAATGGCTTTTCTCATTTTTCCATCCACCTCCTTGAATGGTTATCATTTTATCAGCGCAATTTCTCAATAGCAAATACTCATATCAAATACTTGTCTATGCTTGAAAGCTATATTAAAAATGTGCTATACTGAGTCTGTCGGAGGATAACTTTATGGAAATTCGCGTTTTACAGTACTTTCTTGCGGTTGCCCGGGAACAGAGTATTTCCGCAGCGGCTGAAGCTCTTCATCTTTCCCAGCCAACGCTTTCCCGTCAGCTCAAAGATTTGGAAGACGAGTTGGGCAAACCGTTGATGATCCGCGGCAACCGCAGGATTACGTTAACGGAAGAAGGCATGCTTCTGCGCAAGCGGGCTCAGGAAATTGTGGACTTGATTCTTAAAACAGAAAATGAACTGACAGTGCCGGAGGAAATCATTTCTGGTGATATTTATATCGGCGCCGGAGAAACAGATTCCATGCGTTTGTTAGTTCAGGCCGCCAAAAATCTGCAGCAGGATTTCCCACAAATTCACTATCATTTATCCAGCGGCGATGCTTGCGACATCCTGGAGGATCTTGATAAAGGGCTTTTGGATTTTGCCTTGGTCTTGGGGGATGTTAATCTGGCAAAATACAACACTCTGCCGCTGCCGATGCGGGATACATGGGGAATATTAATGCGCTGCGACAGTCCTTTGGCCGAAAAAAAGACCCTCACAGTTGAGGATCTGATGGGACTGCCGCTGATCGTTTCCCGGCAGTTAAGCTGCAGTGGGGAATTGATCAAACTGCTGGGAGATCAGGCTGAACATCTGAATATCTTTGCCACTTATAATTTAATCTATAATGGATCCCTGATGGTGGACGAGGGCTTAGGTTATGCGCTGACGCTGGACAAGCTGATTTCGATGACCGGCAGCAGCGCACTCTGCTTCCGACCCTTAACACCGAAAAAAGAAATCGGCATGCGCTTAGTCTGGAAACGATATCAAGTCTTCTCCAAAGCGGCCGAGCAGTTTCTTAAAGCGATAACCCAACAGCTGGAAACATCGGAGTAGCACAATTAACGATCTTCTTTACTTCATCATTGAGAACATCAAAAAAGCACTACTGTAAGTGCTTTTTATTAACTCGCTCTGGTATTTCCGATTATCTCAAATCCAGCTTCGCTTTGATTTTCCGTTTCAACTGAAACAAAAAACGTTTTGAAAATTGTTCATTTTCTGTCAGAAGCTCATAAGCCTCCATCATTGCAGCACTGCTAACAAAACCAAACAAGCCAACACCCCAGACCAGAAAAATGAAGATATGATAAATCGACCAAGGGATAACGTTTTGCCCAGTGAAAATTAATATCAAAAGCCCAAGAATAAACAGAATTGTGCTGGGAAGCGCAACGATTCTATATTTCACGGATTGCATATTCTGCAGAGATTTCTTTCAGAAATGCATAATCGAATATCAAGGGCTCTTCGCGTAATTTCTTATATTGTTCTTGATCTGAAAACATACCAATGACCCACACGCAAATCCCTAGAATACCAAATATGGCTATTCCCAACCACCGCTTTGGTGGATCAGCCTCAAATAAAACATAGGGAATTCCTGCCCAAGCAGCACATAAAAACCCCAGTCCCAGATATCGGCTAACTTTTCGTTCATTATCAAGGAAGCCGTTAGCCATTTCCCGACTTACATACAAACCTTCATCTTCCGTTCTTTGTACAGTTTTTTCTTCTTTCAGCAGGACATCGGTCGACACTTCAAAAATATAAGAGAGTAAAAGAATTTTATCTGTTTCGGGATATCCCTGATTATTTTCCCACTTGCTGACAGCCTGTCTCGTTGTTTTCAGCAGGACTGCAAGATCTTCCTGCGACATGCCCTTTCCTTTGCGCAATTGAACCAATTTTTCGCCAAAATTCATAACTTATTCCTCCTCGGTTTTACCAATCCTATCTTAACAAAGACATAGATAGCGGTCTATCTCTCACCGAATGCACTTACGCAACTTTTCGTTGCAGTTCTGTTTAATTGGAAAAAATAAATACATCGCACCATTTTCCTGGGGACAATAATATTCCTGGATTGCTCCGCTTAACGCTAATCCCTGCCGCTTAATTTCCTCCAATCCCAGCTGAACCGCAGTCTGCGGATCACCATCAACCTGACCGTATAAATAATCAAAAGCTGGGACAATCCATTTCACCCAGCCTTTTGGTGCTTCAGTTTCAACCGGAATCTGCACTCCAGCCAGATACAAGCCTACGGACAAATGATTTTCCCAAGGCTGAAAAGTGCGATCCAAGCTGGTCATAGCGCCCCAAAAACCTGCCAAATTTCCCTGATCATCCCGCAGCGCCAGCTCCGTAATCTCATTAAAATGACTGTTGGCTTCTGTCCAAAGCTGTTTAATCCATTCTGAGTTGGAACTGTGTGTGCTGCCCTCTTTTCCTAATACGGCAAATTCAGGCATTGTGCAGTGTAGAAATTCCATCTTTATTCATCCTTTCTCATTTACCCTTCATTAAGAGTTCTGACCATCGACAATTTACATCGATCCGTTCGATAATAATTAAATGCCAGCTCATAAGGTCTGTCCGAAGCGTCATAAAAGACCATTAATGAACGCAGCAGCGGGAATTGTTCATGAACCTGCAGCGCTTCAGCAATTTGTCCGGCAGCGCCAATAGCATCCAACTCCTGCAGACTGTATACCGGGATAATCCCTTTTTCTTTTTTTAAATATTCAAACAAGGACGCAGAAGCTTTAACTTGATCAAAAGTTCCCACAATCGAAGCAATCCAATACGATTCTTCATAAATCAGCGGGAAACCATTGGTCAATCGCGTCCGTCGAATTTGAATCAGCTGCTCCTCGGCTCCGATTCTAAGATATTTCATTAGAAAAGGATCTGGCTTTACCTCATCGATGGAGTGAACGATCGTAGACGGGATATCGCCGCGCAGTAAGGCAGACTTAGTAAAGCTGACGATTTCGTTCATCTTCTTATAAGTAATCCGCTCGCTGATAAACGTACCCTTGCGGTAATCGCGGACCACATAACCTTCATCGATCAAAACATCGATGGCTTTGCGTACCGTCACCCGTGAAACACCAAATCGATCCTGCAGTTCCTTTTCCGAGGGCAAACGGTCACGCGCCTGAAGTATGCCTTGATCAATATCCTGAATGATGGCTTTCACAATTTCATTGTATTTACTTTGCTTTTCCACACAGAACACCTCTTGAATTATTTTACCATGTTTTCCACAACATTCCACACAAACAAAAAACATTTAAATATAATTACATAATGTATTGATTTTACAATACATATAGTCTATTATAAAATTAGTTCATGGTCCCTAAGGACCGGAAAGGAGAGGTTATGATTCAACCTTGGCAAATCGCCTTAATCACACTGTATGCTTTCATTCAGCCGAACGAAACCCGCTCCTTCAACATCGGCTTAAGTATGCCGATTCTTGCCGGCTGGCTTACCGGCTTGCTTCTGGGCAATCCGCAGACCGGATTAATGTTGGGAGGCACGCTTCAGCTGATGACGCTGGGAGTCAATACTTACGGCGGCACCTCGATTCCCAATACCACCGTCGGCGCGATCGTCGGCACTGCTCTCAGTCTGAATTCTACGCCAGAGTTAGCTTTGGGCATTGCGATTCCCGTTGCTCTGTTGATGATTCAGCTGGATATCTTAGCCCGTTACGCTAATATTTTCTTTCTTCATCGGGCAGATCATTTTATCTCTGAACGTAATTATGATAAAGCTGCATTCCAAAACGTATTGGGTATGATTGCACCCGGGCTTTCCCGAGCAGTTCCGGTCTTTCTAGTTCTCTGCTTCGGACAGCCTTTCATTGAAGTTGTTATGGGCTGGATCCCGCAATGGTTCATGACTGGGCTGCAAGTCGCCGGCGGCGTCATTCCAGTAGTGGGTATCTGTATCCTTCTTAATTACCTCCCGACAATATCAAAGCTCCCATTTTTAATTCTTGGTTTTCTGATGGCCGCCTATTTAAAGATTCCGCTGATAGGTATCGCTGGATTCGGATTGGTCATTACTTTATTGGATTTCATGTATTCTCGGCAGGCTGATCAGCGCTGGGCAGCTATAAAAACTGGAGGTGATCTGGATGAGTAAACGTTTAACCAAGAAAGAACTCCGCCGGTTTAATCTGCGTCACATGTTTGGTCTGCAGTTGGGGCATAACTACGAAAGAATGCAGGGAATGGGCTACTTCTACGCGATCTTGCCAGCGCTTAAAAAATTTTATGGGGATGATCCCGAAGCTCTGGACCGAGCCTGTCGGGCTCATATTCAATTTTACAACACCACTCCGCAGATGTCTGAAATCATCATTGGCATGAATTTGGCCATTGAAGAGGAAGAAGGCATTGCCGCTCTGGAAACAGCGACTTCTCTGAAAACAGCTTTAATGGGGCCGTTTGCCGGGGTTGGCGATGTTATCTTCGGCGTCATTGCCGGAACCATTTTCGGAGCGATCGCCGGCAACATGGCAATAGCCGGCAGTCCCGTAGGCATGGGAATTTGGGTGGCTTGGAATATCGCAGTCCTCTTCATGAGAACCAAGCTTTTCGACCTGGGCTATGCTCAAGGCGCTAAGCTGATTACGACCATGAAAGATCAATTAAATGCCATAACAAATGGTGCTTCGATTCTAGGTTTGATCGTGGTTGGTGCCTTAATCCCTTCGGTTGTCAAATTGAAAATTCCATATACTTTCCAATCTGGCGAAGTCACGTTATCCGTACAGGAAAATCTGGATAAAATCATGCCTTATTTACCGCAAGTCGTCTTGGTTGTGCTGTGCTACCGGCTTTCCAAGGTAAAAGGCATGACGGCAGGAAAGCTCATCTTTGTGGTGATGATCGGTGCAATTATCCTTTCTGCGCTGAAGGTGATCGGATGATGGAACGCAATCGTTACTTTGAAACTATTGAAAATTTGCTGAAGCGATTAGAAAACAGCCAGCGGGAATCCATTCATCAGGCTGCCGCTTTCATCGCCGACACCATCATGGCCGGCGGAATTCTGCAATCATTCGGCAGCGGTCATTCCTATGCCGCAGCGATTGAGGTTGCGGGCCGGGCCGGCGGATTATTTGCAGCAAAAGTGATTAAAGATCCGGCGATGGGCATCTATGAAGTTCTTGAAGGCTCGGGTTCTATATTAATGCGGAAAGTCGAAGTCCTGCCTGAAGATGTGGTCATCATTATTTCCAATTCTGGCCGCAATCCTTTACCGATTGAAATTGCAATGAAAGTAAAGGCGGTTGGTGCAAAACTGATCGTCGTTACTTCTCTGGATGCCTCCAAAAAACTAACCAGCCGTCATAGCAGCGGAAAGCGGTTATATGAATTCGCAGATGTAATCCTAGATAATCTGTCAGTCGAGGGTGACGCCGCTGTCGCTGTCGATGGGCTGCCGGTTAATATCTGCGGTACATCTTCCATCGCTGCTGCTGCGTTGCTTCAGGCAACCATTTTGGAAGCTGTTGAATTGATGTTAAAACGCGGCTATACGCCGCCGGTTCGCCTCAGCGCCAATGTTGACGGCGGTACAGAACGCAGTCTGGAAATAGAAAAGCAATACAAACAACGCATTTATCACCTTTAAGCGATTAAGAAACACCGGTCAGGCTGCCGATTATCCCCGTGTGCTGAGTTCCTGTTAATCAGGATTTCAGCACTTTTTCTTTATTCATTTCTTTCAATGATTTCACATTCATGAAACCGCATAAAGCGCTCTAATGTCCGGTCTAAAGCTGTCCGCAGCGCTTGACTGTCACGGATCCGCGGCTCCCGCCAGAATTGCTTTACAATCAGTTTTTTCTCTGCCGGTTTGCTTTCCAGCGAAATCCGGCCGACAAATCGATCTCCCCATAACACAGGCAGTACATAACTGTCATACTTTCGCTGCGCTTTCGGTGTATAAATTTCCCATTTATACTGGAAGCCAAACAGCTGCTCGATCAGCCGACGATCCCACAAGGCATTGTCCAGCGGGCCCAGAAATTCCATACGTCTGCGATACGGGGTTTCCCCACGTGCATTTTCCAGAAAGGGGCGTGTTTCCCTTACTGCATAAAGCGTCTGATCCCATCCTTCAACGTTAACCGGAAAGATCCGTTCTTGTCTCAATAAGAGCTCAAATGCTTTCTGCCGCTCAGTACTTTTCATTTTCTCTATTCCCAGCCAGGCGTCGGAAGGACGGTTCCAGCATAAGCCTAAGGCACGAATCCGACGTTCAATCCGCCAAGCATAATACTCTGTTTCATCAGGAAAAGGATCGGATAGTGGATCTAATCCGGGAAATCGTTTTTCTGTCAGCTGATAGTATCGAATTGTTCCCTGACGATGGTGGATCACCACCTCACCCCGATAAAGCATCATTTCCAAAGCCACGGCCGCCAGCGAAGCTGTTCTTCCCCATACCCAAACTAGGTTTTCATTCCAATTCACATCCTGAGAGCAGAGGATGGGATGGGTTTGCATAAAAGTCTTAATAGCTTGAATCGCAGTTTCAATTTGTTCAGTCACACGATGATATTCCATCGCTCTTCGACGTGTTCGGGCAAATTTCGGATAATCCCTTTGCGGATAAATCGCCATATTTTTATCAAGGGCATCAATCAGCTGACAATCCTTATATAATAATGTTTCCAGCTGCCGTTTACGGTATCCGCGAACCCTGGCCTGCAGCACCAAATCAGCATTCCTTCCGCAGATATCAATCGGATCAAATTGGAGGCAGCCCAATTGATCAATCAACATCAAAATATCAGCTTGGGTATGCCAACGATAAGGTCCCGACAAGCCTTGCCACAGCACATAGAATTGACAGGCTTGCTTTTGAGTTAATGTAAAATCCATAAATTTAATCCTCATCTATTATTACTTCTAGTTAATCACAAAGCAGAATATTTTTCAAGTTAAGATAAAATAATATTTCCTTAATTCTACCTATCAAATTAACAAACTAACTGAGATTTCAGATCAAAATTTACAGATCATAAATAAGCAAGCGACTACGTTATCACTTCCATTGCGCGTATAAAAGAACCGCAAGCATCCTTGTGCGCGGTTCTTTTGTAAATTCTTATGAATATGTGTTTTTTCTAAGGATTTCCCCTAATCCGGCGTAGTAACAAAAGTAAAAGTCTGATTTCTCTGATCTTTCTGATTCACGGCAGCGATCTGCCGCTGCAAATCTTCCGGTGTCTGAATCTTATCTAAACGCAAAACAAAATCTTCCAGCGCTTCTGACTTTAAGCTGTCAATCAGCTTTGCATCCGCCTCGCTGAGTTTCATCCGCTGGCCTAATACGAATTGGATTAAGGTCCGCTGTCCTTCCAATTTTCCTTCTTCCTTTCCTTTTACAATCCCTTTCTCGTAGACTCTTTGTTCATCCAATTCATCAAATTTAGCCCGCATTCTGGCGATCGCTAAACTCGTGTCCCTTAAATAATCCCTTTTCTTCTCTTCCATCATCGCAATGATTTCCTCCTTTTCAATCAATTCCTGAATGATTCTCTGCTTCTTCTGCGCATGACTGAACCGAATCATATAGTGGATTTTCTCAGATATCCGCCATTCTTCTATCGGCTTCTTTTCCAACTTCTCCAATTTATCCATTTCCACCCACAGAATCCGACATTGTTCTTCTGCCATTCGTTCCCCCTTGATTTCGTGGAAAAATCGGTGAGGATGAAGATAATCCCTGCAGCTTTCTTTTATTTGCGGGATATGGTTGGTAATCATAACCTGAACTACCGGATCAAAATCATACTGATCCCCCATCGAAAGCCGATCGGCTACAATTCGCGCCAGATAGCCTTGAGAGCGCAGCGATAAGGAATCGCTCATCTGATAATTCTGAATTTCCAGATTGATCCGCTGGATCCCGCCTTCATCCTCTTCCGTTTCGATAAGCAAATCAAATCGAATCCCTTTTTCATTACTGTGATCTTTTATCGGCTCCGTATTCTTAATATCGGCTCGGATAAGCCTGCACTGAAGCAGATCGGACAGATATGCGATCCTGATTCTTCGCGATCTTTCATCTTCCGAGCCGAAGGTATACCGAAAGACATCATTTTCGCGATAATCAAGGATCCTTAAGCGCTGAGGGGTTAGTGCAGGTGTTGGTGATGAAACAGAATCTTGCTTTAGAGCTTGTTTGCGAGGATAGTTTGAGTTTTCCGCCATCTTGAAGTCCTCCTGATATTAATATTGCGGAAAATCAGAAAAAGCCCCGCTAAAAATAGAAAAAACCGAATAACTTTCTTGAGTATCCTCTTACAAGATAATATTAACTCATTTGAGAGTGATATTCAATCTTTCCTCACCCTATCCGCAAAATAAAAAAACAGCCGAATGAAAACAAAACTGTCCTTGACTGTTTCTCTGCCTACTTTTCTATTTAATCTCATTTCCTTGAAGCCTTGGTTCTTCACTCTCGATACCCAGCCCTGTTTTGCCCTGAGTATCCAAGGCGGGATTAATTTTTCCCGTTCCGCCTTTCTTGTACAGCTTAAAGAAATGAAATCCTTTTCTGCTGCTTTACCCTTTTCCTATCTTTCTTTTTGCGGTGTTTTTTTCATCAATTTTTCCATCTGAATCCGAGCTTCCGTGTAATCAATGATGCTTTTAACAATTTTATCCAGCTCCCGATTCTCGCTGTAATCTGCGGGTGCGATAAAATCTGCCCGGTGATCGGCTACAAGCTGCTGCGCTGTCGCTTTCTTTTTATCTGAACCTTTGCCGAATACCGCTATCGACTTGCCGCCATTGACTGTCACTAACTTCATACACGGAACGTCGGTTAATCCATCGCCGATATAAATCATATTGGTAAAAGGAATGTCACGCAGCTGATCCGGTGTATACCGGTTGAGATCATTGTCATTGTTTTCATCCAGCACTCCCTTGTTGATGCGGAAGATATACTGCGTTTTCGTCGTGTAATTGACAACCGTAGCCGGCCAGACTGCAACACCGCTGGCGTTGTAGCAATACTTGCAGGCATAAATCTTCTTGAATTCCTTCGCTATCGCGGTCCCTTCGATGATTTCAGTCAAACCCGAAGAAATGATAAAATGCTCAACTTCAATATTATGCAGCCGGCCATATTCATTCATTCGCCCAAACCACTTTTCCACACCGGGATACAGTTTCACATTCTTGCCTAAAGCGACAAAATCACTCCGGCGAATAGGTTGTCCCATCAGATTCGCCTTGTTAATCATCATGTACATGTACGTCAGAATTCCGTCCATCTTCTGACTTTCAGCCAAAGCGGTGACTTCACTCCAGAACTGCGCCGGTTCAATGCCTAACGACGGAATAAAACTGAACTCCTGCATATCTTTCGGTGATAAGGTCTTATCAAAATCATACATTATTGCCAGCTTCGTTGTTTTCAAACGCCATCCCTCATTTCTTGCTTTTCATTGTAGCATTATTTATAATATTTCTCCATGCTCATTGATCCATAAGAAAAACGGTATTCAATGCGGCCGAAGACAACAATGTCAGCTACCGCATTGCCGATGATAATACAATTGCGTTTTATTTTTACGACTGCGAAATAAAATTTAAGGAGCTTTCCTTAGCGCAGCTTCTCTTTCCTGTATGAATCAGCTGCAACGAGGATTTCCTCAGGCGATTGTTTATCTTAATTTCTCAGATTTCCCTTTGTCGAAAGTGAAAAAAGAAATCTCCAATCAATGAAGATTTCTTTCAGAATGATTAAGCTTCCAGCAATTTCATCAAGGCATGAACGTAGATTTCCGCCTGCTGAAGCAAACAATCAATCCGCACAAATTCATTGGCGTCATGAATATGACAATCCTCGCCTTCAAACTCGCAGCCGAAAGCAATGCAGTTGCGGATTCCTTTGGCATAGGTTCCTCCGCCCATCGTGATCGGCTTGGATTGATAATCCCCCGTCACTTCCTGATAGGCTTCTAAGAGCCGGAAAACCAATGGGGAATCGATTGGGAAAAACAACGGTTCTGTATGACTGCGGACGGTAATTTTACCCTTTGTTTCGGTGGCCATCGTCTTTTCAATCAGTTCAATAATCGGTTGGGATTTCATCGTCACCGGAAAGCGAATATCAATCGTTCCGCGAATTACCCCGTGATCCATCTGAATCAGACCATTGCTGAAGGTCAGCGGACCATACTCATCCGCTGTTTTGCAACCGCATCCCGCGCCATCGCAGCTTATACCAATCCGGCGGTTGTAGAATTCAACAAAGTCATCCTGCATTCCGGCTTCGGCTAACGCCGCCATCAGCTCGCCTATCGCATTGATGCCCAGCTTCGGCGTGCTGGCGTGAGCCGCTGTTCCATAGACGTCCACAATCAGATCGTCCTGGTCCCGCTTAACTTCAAACGTTATCGGATGCTTTTCCAGAGCCGAGCGCAGCGCCATTTCCGCGACCGCATCCTGACTGATGGTTAACGTACAGTGATTGCAGACAACATTGGAAGCAACGCCGCCGCGGATTTCCTTGATAGCCGTTTGCGTGCTTTCAAAGTCCAGCCCCAGGGCTCCTTTTTCTCCATGAACGCCGGGGAATGTACCGTCAGGCGTAAACCCCATGTCGATATGACCTTCTTTTTCCACATAATGCGCTAAGCACTTAGATCCGTTTTCTTCGTTTGTCCCTAGGATCAGACGAATCCGTTTGTTCAGCGGAATCTCCATGTCCTTTAGAACTTTCATCGCAATCATGGAAGCCACTACCGCACCCTTATCGTCACTGGTGCCGCGGCCATAAACCCGATCCTGATCCCGAGTCAATACAAATGGATCGGTATTCCAGCCCTCGCCGGCCGGAACAACATCCAAATGAGCCAAAACGCCGATTACCGATTCACCCTCGCCTATCTCAGCATAACCGGCATAATGATCCACATTTTTTGTTCTGAAGCCATAACCTTCCGCGATTTCCAGCGCCTTATCCAGACAGGCAGCAGGGACTTCGCCAAACGGCGCGTTCGGTTTGGCTTCTCCCTGAACCGAATTATAGGAAACCAGCTCTGCCAGATCCTTCAGCATTGCTTCTTCATAACTTTTTACCCGTTCCTTGATATCCATGTGATCCTTTCCTCCTGTTTTCTGTTTTTTAGTTTAGCACGTTTTCCCACATTCGCCAATGTCAAAGCTTTGATCTGAAAAAGCCTTAGTCCCATGGAAGGATGTTAAGCAACATCGCTCTCGGCTGATCCGCTCTTTCCGCTGCTTATCAAGATACGACACTGCAGGGATTGACAAAAATTCAATTCTGCGATCAGAAACCATGAGAGTTCAGCCTAGTTCCTGCCCGAAGAGCTGCACTGCATCTCAGCATGACAGCAGAAATCAGACGTCTTCTTCGACAAAATGAATCTCAGCATGATCCCAGTATTTCCTATAAACTCTGTCGTTTTGTCCATCAAGATTGATCTGATACATCCGAAAAGTAACGCATAGGTCCTTCGGCTGCCATTGTTCTTCATAGGAATATTGATATTTCATTCCGATATTTTTCATCACACCTCCGCTTCGCGGATTGTTGCGGTCATGCGTTGCCGTAAGATAGGGAATGCCGTCTTTTTTCACCTGCTCGATCACAGCTTTCCCGGCTTCCGTCATGATCCCCTGATGCCAGAATTCCTTTCTCAAACCATAACCCAAATCGTGAGGTTCATCCATATCCACGCACAGATAGCCGATCGGATAATTATCCCGTTTCAGGCAGACAGCATAGGCATAAGCTTGCGGCAAAGCATACTTGGACGCATACCGTTTCTCAAAGAAGGCGCGGGCTTCCTCCCTGCTTTTTAACGGGAAACAGGGCAGGAATTGATTGACTACCTCATCACTGTAAATCTGATATATCGCTTCCATGTCATCGGCGGTAAACTTTCTTAATCTTAACCGTTCTGTTTCAAGTGTTGGTGTATTCATTTCTTCCTCCTGTTTCCCTTAAGTCATCCTGTCTGCCTGTTCCGTTTCCCAGCTATTGTCAGCTTGCGGAAAAATAGTAAACTTTTATGCTGCAGATCAACTCAGTTCAACGCAGTGGCTTTTGATAGACCAGCCGATATAGCTGGGATGCGTCGGCATTGGGCTCACAGGCCGTTTCCCAAATCACCAAAGGACAGTCTTCCGCCTGCAGCGTTTCCTGGATCATCGGCAGGTAATATTCATTGCCTTGATCATCGCGGACAAAGGCTGAATTTTCAATTTCAGTCACTTGGACATATTGTCGGATCAGACGCTGGCCTTCGGTGCGCTCATTAAGAACTAACGTCATTGGTGCCTCGTACGGCGCTTGTTCTTCCCCCATCCCATAGGCTCCGCGGATCAGCACATAACCCTCTAGTGTATCTGCATCATAGCGAATGCCATCCTGATCAAAAGAATTCAGGGACAGCGTTCGACCCAGCAGCGCTTGGGAAGCCTCCTCCAGATCCGTGATCTGGATCACCGCCAACAGATCATCCGCTGCGGCCTGGGGAAGGTTAAGTGAGATCGTCTCATTCCCGGCGGTTGCAGCCGTGCAGCTTAAAGTCGGCGAAGATCCCTCACAGACATAGGTCTTCACCGCGGCCATCAGCGTTAACATGACGGACACATCAGCCTCTATCTGAGCTGGATCGCTAAATTCCTTGCCTAACAGAGCCGCGAAGTAAAAAGCAACCTCATCGGGCGGCAGAGTTGGATTCAACTCACCGGTATAAAGCGTATACGTTGTCGCGGAGGATTCTTCTTTAAATCCGTTTGATGCCTGCGAATAGGTTTTCTGTTCAGCATATTCGTAATCCTGTGTATTCAGATAGACTGTTCGCAGCTCAAATAATGCTTTGTCGGCTTGTTGGCGTGCTTGTTCAATCTGATCCTGCTGCAGCTTGGCGGCTTGCTGGACGGCTTTTGCTAAAGCGGGGCTGACGCGCTCATCCGGAGCCTCCACCGGCCAGCGTGTTGTTTTGGTTGAAGTCGTTACCGCAGCGGTGCACGAAGCTTGAAAACCATCGCAGATCAGTTCTAGATAAGCCTGTTTTGTTACCCCCTCTTCCTGATATTCCACGAGTTGTTGGTGAGTATAATTCACCTCCACCGTATCGTTAACCGGATCCCAGATTAAAAACGGATGATCGCGATTCTCTAGGTAGAGAACAATCTGATTTTTAACGTTGCGCCATAATTCAAAGGGTCGGGCTACGCCTTGATCATCCGTAAAAATAGCGGCCTTATCCAATCGCTGAAACATCTCAAACATCGCCGCATTCGTCAATTTTGTTCCCGCAAGACGTTCGGTTTCAGGACTTGCGGAAGGGGCCACGGCGGTCTCAGCCGGGGATTGGGCACAGCCCGTGAATAGAACACAAGCTGCGATGACAGCCCATAATTTATGTTTCATCCGTATTCCTCCTCGCTTCCCATCAGTCGGGAAATTCTGTTGCCTTTATTATATCAGATTCCGCTTTGGGAATGGATGCAATCCCAAGATTTGTCAGAAAGCCGAAAGAAAACGATCCGCCGTTTCCGATTTGATCAGAAACCAACGAATCGTTGATCAAATTGACGATTTTTATTTTGAAGCCAAGGTTTTCGCTACGTTGTAGCCGAAAGTGATGCAGCGGCTGTGGGAGATGCAGTTGAGATTATGCGGATAAGTTCCGTGGAACATTGAACCGGAAACATTGCCGATCGCATACAGGCCTTCGATAACGTTGAAATCTGTATCCAGTACTTCGGAGTTCGGTGTCACCTGCAGACCGCCGGCCGTACACAAAGCGGCTGCCCCTTCAAGGTTGGCATAGAACGGCGCGGTTTTAATCGGATGCATCATGCTCGGCAGCATGTGGAAATCGCTGTCCTCACCGGCTTCGCACATCGCATTCCAATGCTCAATCGTTTCGACAAAGGCTTCCGCCGGTACGCCCATCAAACCCGCCAGTTCTTCCAGAGTATCCGCTTTTAAGGCATTCTCACTGGTTGCCGCACCGACCCAGACTTCCTTCGGTCCATAGCAGGAGGAAGACGGCGTCCACATCTTGTTTATCGCATTGGCCGCATCGCCGTCGGTAATGTACCAGTTGATGCCGCCTGGCTGATTCTGCATTGCCAGCGCCAGATGATTGTATGGTTCATATTCCGGCGTGAACCGCTTGCCCAGCTTATTGACGCGCAGATAAGGCATTAACTGAGCCGGATCGAGCATCAGCGGATGCGGATATTCATCCTCGATCGCTCCGATCGCCTTGCCCATTTCATGACCGTCGCCGGTATTGGAGGCGGTTCCGTTCATCCAGTGATTCAGAGCCAGATCCCGCGGACGGCAGCATTCCTTCAGCTTGGTTGGATTAAACTCATAACCGCCGGTCGCCAGGACAACTCCCTTAGCGCATAAATACTTGACGTAGCCTTCTGCCGTTTTGGCGATGACGCCGACGACCTTGCCGTCCTCTTTGATCAGCTGGCAGGCTGGCGTTTCCATCAGCACTTCCGCTCCCGCTTCCTTGACTTTGTTTGTCAGCAGCTCCACGATTTCATTCGGCGCCATAGGAATGTTGATCGACGTATTCCAGGAACGGCTCAGCGAGGTTTTATCATACGGATCATAGAAGTCCGGGAAATCCCCAGCCGCAAAAGTCAGCTTGAAATCGTCATCCGGCAGCGCGAACAGATCGAGAAACCAGTTGATCGCTTCTTCCTGGGTATCGATCCACCGTTGATAAATTGCCTGATTGCCGTAGAACATCGAGTTGACCATCGCGTCATCCAGCCATTCCTGGGTATCAAACTGAACGCCGTATTTTTTGTGAATTCGATCCGTCAGACCGCCGATCGTCGCCGAACGGTAAGTCCCAACCTGACCTTTTTCCAGGACAACGGTTTTCAATCCCTGTTCAGCACTGGCAATCGACGCCGCAAAACCAGCCGGCCCCATGCCGCAGACGACAACGTCCACATTCTCCGTTCTTACGATTTCCCCCTCGGCAATCGGTTCCTTGACAAAGGCGACAACGCCTTCCATCGGAACATTCGGCTCTAACGCCTCGACGGCCGGCCAACTGTTAGTGGAAGCAGAAACCGGATCACAGGGCGGACATTCCTGTTTTTCCGGTGTGGAAGCACAACCGCCTAACAATCCGGCAGCCGCTACGCCCAATGCTCCAGCCGCAGTTCCTCTGAGGAAATCACGACGGCTGATGCCTTTGATTTTGTTTGAATTTGACATACTTTCCCTCCTGTTTGTCATTTCTTTTTCCATTATAAAAGTCTTGTTTGTGAATTGACAAACAGATAAAAGTTAGGGGATACAACTTTTTGTTGTATCCCCTATCAGTTTATGATAAGCTGAAATCAACAAAAGGAGACCCTTGTGCATGAATCCGAAACAACTGCACTGCTTCATCACGGCTGCCCAAGAAGGCAGTTTTTCCAAAGCGGCAAAAAAACTTTACCTGTCCCAACAGGCTTTAAGCAAAACCATCGATAAGCTGGAAGAGGAGCTGGATGTGCCGTTATTCATTCGCGGCGTTGCCGGACTGCAGCTGACGCGCTATGGCGAAGCGCTGCGGCAGTCTGCCTTTCCTTATCTGCAGATGCATGACAACATCATTTCTGATCTTCAGGCGATGAAAAACGAAAGTCCCAAAACCCTGTCATTGGGCTATCCGACGGGCTTGTTAATCAACTTCCCCGATGATTTTCTGACCCGTTTCATCACCGCGCACCCAGACGTTGATTTTCAGATTTACAGCGCGCCGGATGATTCCTACAATCGTTCATTGCAGTCCAGTGAAATGGATATCTATTTCTGCACGATGCTTTACAATGCCCCGATGGTGCAGGTGCAGTATCACTACCGGCATCCCGTCTTTGCGGTTTTAAGCAAGGATCATCCGCTGGCCGCCAAACCGTCTCTGTCGCTTGCGGATTTTCGCGGACAGAAACTGATCGGTCTGAATACTGAGAACGCCTTGAATACACACATGGAACAGGTTTGTCAGAAACATGGCTTAAAACCGACGATCATCTTATCTCCAGCCGAAATGAGCCTGGTTTTTAAGCTGATTGAAAGCACGCACTGCGTCAGCTTTTTCGGCAGTGATTCAATTCCCCTGCCATCCTCCATTGTCAAGCGGCCGATTGACGATCTTGATTTGGATTATGAATTCCTGATCATCACCCACAAAAATGCCCCAGTTACACCGATCATGGAAGAATTCATTCGCTACACCCGCAGTTTCTTTTAGAAAAATACAATTCTTATTTTCTTTCTGAGGATATTTTAATTACAATATAATCGAGGAAATAGTTATGAAAAAAGTAACCTATACAATCAGTGACCAAACCATTCGTCATTTAGTTCCACGCCTGCATGACCCCATGACACGCTTTACCCGCGCTGAAAATTATTATTTACAGCAGATCATCGTCGACAGCCCGGATCATCAGACTGTCCATGTTTTCGGCAGCTTTAAAACCTTCTACAGTGATGTATACGCCAGTCTGACTTTAACCAAAACCCAGATCCGCTACAGCTGCAGCTGCTCGGAATGTTCGCAGCAATCCGGCTGTACCCATGTGGCAACATTGTTAAGTTGGGTTAAGAGTGAAATGAAAGAACTGGAAGTTCCTTATGTCATGCTGCCTAAGCGGATCTCTGACGACTGGCCTGCTTTTACCGAGTTATTTGTTCCCACAGATAGTTTGATTGACCATAAAGAAGAACTGATCAGAAAGAACGAAGAGAAAAACCTGCAGGCACATCTTCAGTATGTTGCGAATATCATTCAGATTCGCAAAGAAACTCAACTTCAGCAGCTTTATCCTTCCAAAACAGTTGGATCTGTGCGAATCGAGATCACGCTGATGCTCTATCGCCGCAGTTCTTTGTCAGCCTCAAGTCATATCTATTATTTAGCTGACTTCAAGGTCGGTCGGTCCAAAATGTATGTCATCCGCAGCCTTCCGGCGTTTTTATACCGGATCGATGATGGAGAATTCTACAGCTATGGAAAACAGCTGGAATTTGATCATAGGCTGGAAAATTTCACACCCGATGCGCAGAAGATCATAATAATGCTTCAGTGTTCATTAAGTACAATGGGACGAACGACTTCCAATGACCGTTCCTGGATTATTGATGACGAAAACTTAGATGATTTTTTTGCCACGATGTCGTCGCTGGAAGATCCATCCGCTTGTTCTGTCATTGTGGAGAGAAAAGATCTTGCCCTGTCCTTCACTTTTGAAGAAAAGACCTTGGGGCAGATAACTTATTATCAACTCAGCCGCAAAAAGGCCGAGGACATCAAAATCACCGAGCACGGGTTTTATCAAATTACAGGCCGCCGCCTGGTAGGTCTGAGCGCAGAGCATCCGGAAGTCTTGATGGAACTTTGGAATATCACTCAAACGCCGCTGATCATGGCATCGGATCAGCTTTCGGATTTTATCCAACTCTATATCGAACCGAATCTCAAGCAGCTAAAAGTCAGCGGGCTGGATGTTCAGCCCTACCTGCAAAGCGCAGAACAGATTCAGTTTTATTTGGATTTAAATGAGGATTGGGAGATTACAATCATGCCGGTATTGTCTGTAAATAACCAACGAGTTTATTTATTCGATGGACAAAAGCGGACGTTATCCTTGAAAGCAGCCTCGCTTGAAGCTTGGCTGAGTCAGGAAGCCTGCCGAATCGACCTCACACAGTATCACGCAGTGATTGCCGCTGATGCTTCTGTCACTTTTGTCCGAGCCGGAATCGATCAGCTGAAAACGCTGGGCGAAGTCTTTATCTCCCAACGGCTGCGGCGCTTCCAGGAAAAACGAAAGCTGAATCTTCAGGTCGGTGTCCGCGTGGAATCTGATCTTCTGCACGTCAGCTTTAAAACGGAAGGTCTGGATGGCGATGAGCTGCGTCAGCTGCTGAGTGCTTATCATCGTAAGAAACGGTATTACAAGCTTTCTGACGGCAGTATGATCGATTTAGAAAACAATCCGGAAATGGAACAGTTGGAACAGTTGGACAGACGCCTGCATTTAGATGACTGCCGTTATATCAACGGCGAATATTGTCTGGAAACGGCTCAGGCGCTGCGGCTGGAATCGCTGGCGGAACAATTTGCCTCAATTCAGTTAGAACGGCAAGCCAGCTTTGAACAGCTGATCCGCGCCTTTCATCAGGAAGAAACCGTCGGTCTGCCCGAACATTTCACCTCAATCCTGCGCGATTATCAGAAAGCGGGTTTTTACTGGTTGAAAAAGCTGGAACAGCTGAATATGAACGGGATTTTAGCGGATGATATGGGATTGGGCAAAACCGTCCAGGTCATCGCTCTGCTGGAAAGCAGCCGTCAGAAAGGCCGTCATTCGTTGGTTGTCTGTCCTTCATCCTTAGCGCTGAATTGGCAGGCTGAGGTTGCCAAATTTGCCCACCAGCTTTCCTGCCAAGTCATTCTGGGACCGGCGGCCGTCCGGGCGGCCATGATCGCCCAGATTGATCAATATGATCTGAGTATTACAACCTATGATTATTTGAAACGGGATATTGAACTGCTTCAGAATCAGTCGTTTTATACCGTCATTCTTGATGAAGCCCAGGTAATTAAAAACCAACGGACAAAAAATGCCAGCAGCGTCAAACAGCTGCAAGCTCAGCACCGTCTGGCTCTGACCGGAACTCCGATTGAAAACAGTCTGGCTGAATTGTGGTCAATCTTTGACTTTTTGATGCCTAAATTCTTATTCAATTATCATTACTTCCAACAAACCTATGAGCGTCCGATTGTGATCGATCATAATGAAGCAGTCAGTCAGGAATTGAAGAAACTCGTTGAACCGTTCATTCTTCGCCGAACTAAAAAAGCGGTGCTGAAAGAGCTGCCGGAAAAGATTGAGACGCTGTATACGATTGAATTCAGTGAAGAAGAATGGCCGGTCTACCTCGCTAATCTGGCACAGGTCAGCACTCAACTGAAGGCCCAGCTGAAAACAGAAGGCCCGGATCGCTTTATGGTCTTAGCGATGCTGACAAAACTGCGTCAACTGTGCTGCGATCCTCGTTTAGTTTACGAAGAGTTCAAAGAACCGGGCAACAAGATGAAAGCCTGTCTTGAACTGATCGAAAGCTTAGCTGAAAGCGGAAAGAAAATCTTGTTGTTTTCTTCCTTTACCTCGATTCTCGATGCCTTAAAGACCGAACTGGATGCCCGAAGCATTGCCAGCTATACGCTGCAGGGCAGTACCGCTAAGGAAGAACGGCAGCGTTTAGTCAATATGTTTCAAAGTGATGCAACACCTGTCTTTCTGATCTCACTGAAAGCTGGGGGTACAGGATTAAATCTGACCGCTGCCGAAGCCATCATCCACTACGACCCCTGGTGGAATCTCAGTGCCCAAAATCAGGCCACGGATCGGGCCTATCGGATCGGACAGGAAAAAGCGGTTACGGTCTACAATCTGATCATGAAGGACAGCATTGAAGAAAAAATCGTGAAGCTGCAGCAGGAAAAGAAAAAACTGTCCGATGTCTTTGTCGAGGACAGTCATGGCAGTATTGCCGGGATGTCGGATGAAGAAATGCTGGATTTATTCGCCTTGCCGGAAAGCGCCACTTCCCAACCGAATCAATAGCGTGAAAAGGAGCGAACAAGAAGAAAGATTCTTCCGATCGCTCCTTTACTTTGAATTAAAAGTCAATTTCAATGCCGACCGGGCAATGGTCAGAACCCAGAATATGACCATAGATCACACTGTCTTTCACCTGTTTCATCAACGCTTGGGAAACGATGAAGTAGTCGATCCGCCACCCGACATTCTTAGTCCGGGCTTGAAAGCGGTAAGACCACCAGGAATATTCGATTTTTTCAGGATATAAGGTGCGGAAAGTATCCGCAAATCCCAGGCCTAACAAATCCCGCATCTTCTGTCGTTCCTGATCGGAAAAGCCCGGATTGAAATGATTGGTTTTGGGATTCTTCAAGTCAATCTCCTCCACCGCGACATTCAGATCACCTGTATAAATCACCGGTTTGCTTTGATTCAGCTTCGTCAGATGCCGCTGCATCGCATCCTCCCACGTCATCCGGTAATCCAAACGAGTTAATTCTTCCTTGGAGTTTGGCACATACGCAGTCACAAAATAGAACTTTTCAAATTCCAGCGTAATCACACGGCCTTCCTTCGGATGTTCCCCTTCCGCCTCATCAAAATCATATTGAACTGACAGCGGTTCCTGTTTGGTAAAAACAGCTGTACCGGAATAACCCTTGCGTTCAGCGCTGTTCCAAAATTGATGATAACCCGGCAGCTCCAGTTCGATCTGGTGGGGCTGCAGCTTGGTTTCCTGCAGCGCGAATATATCGGCGTCCTGTTCATTAAAAAAATCTAAAAATCCCTTCTGCAAGCAGGCGCGAAGCCCATTTACATTCCATGATATCAATTTCATAAAGCACCTCATTTTTTCTGCTTTCATTTAACCAGATTTCGACAAATTTATCTACTGATTTGATTTCATTTCTGTTTCCAATACGTCTGGGATCCGCGATAATAGGATTGATTGACAAAGGATTACTGCAGAAGTTTCGAGTTGAACTAATTACTGCTGGGAAGTCCCTGGCTCTGAATGAACTTGTCTTTTCAGATATTTCCGATAAAACAAAAAATATGAGGTAAAAATGATGAAACAATTAAAATTGATCGTCTTGCTTGTTCTGCTTGCTTCATGCAGCGGATCACCGGAACAAAAGGCTTCATCTCTGACTTTAGAACTGAATGAAACTTTCTGGATGAGTGACAATTTGCAAGAAACTGAGTGTGAATTTGATCCTGATCAAATTGTGGGTGCCTGGATTATGCCACATTCTCCCTCCCCAGAAATGTATACCGAGTATTATCTTGATAATGGACTCTATGTCATGTATGGAAAAATTTGATGGATGAGACGAATCACTATTTCTATCCCTTTCGCTTAGGCAGCTATTTCTTTATTGACTGCCATTTAGTAACAGTGACCCGGTGATCCCTTTACCAGCCGGAGCCCCTCTTTTCAACATCGATCCGCAGAATCAGTAAATTATCAGATGAAGAACTTCACACGGATGACTACGCAAAGTATACGCGCATTATGCCTGATCCTAATACCCGCTTGAACGGTGAATGGACCCTTCCCAGAACCAATCAGGATTATACAATTGATATCAATAAAAATGAACTTATACTTTCCGGCAGAATCCCCGAAACGATTTCAATTCAGCAGCTCTCTGAAGATGTGATTGTCATCAACTCTTCATTCATCAGTGAAATCGGTTTATATCGTTATGAATTAGATCAGGATCATCTTTTACTTTATCCGTTGTATCGAGATAATCCTGAGAAAGGTTATATCACCGTAATCAGACCTGACAGCGAATAAATAGATACGCTTAAAAAAAGTAAAATTAATAGAGAGCAGAAGAAAACACAGCTTCCAAACCAGCTGTGTTTTCTGTTGATACGATTTATATGATTAAGCTTTTATTCTTCGCCCGCAATGACCTTAACGGCCTTGATCGCAAAGGTCAGCGTCCGTCCGCAGGCCAGACCTGGGAACAGCTCAGGATAGTTATTCGCAAAGAAGCTGCCGGAAGCGTTGCCGATCGCATACAGCCCCGGAATAACCTGTTTCTCTTTGTCCAATACCTGCATTTTGTTGTTGATCTTTAAGCCATCGCCCGTGCACAACAAGCTTGCGCCCAGCCATACGCCATAGAACGGGGCTTTTCGCAGCTGCGATAAATAATGACTGGACTTGAAGAATTCATCATCTTCCCCTTTGTCGTAGATCGCGTTATACCGGTCGCACTGAGCCAGAAACGCCTCTTTCGCAGATCCTTCAAAACCCAGCTTATCCGCCAGTTCTTCCAGCGTATCGGCTTTCATGATGATGCCGTCGGCGACATTTTTTTCCATCTGCTCCGCCATCATATCCGGCAAAACACGAGTCAGTGATGAACAGCCTAACGTGTGGAACTTCTGCCAGTCTTCTTTGAAATCCGCATCATAAACCTGACAGTAGACTCCGCCTTTCTGATTGGCAGCCGCAAAGACGATGTCGTTATATGGACAGCCTTCATTCGCAAAACGAATGCCGTCGCGGTTGACTTTCATGAACGGCTGCGTCCCTGGATTCCATTGCGAGATCGTTCCCGGGAAGTGCTTTGCGCCATTGGAAGCGACGACATAGCCGGCATCCACGCCCGGGGCTACCGCGCCGCGGTCAAATAACATCGGTGCTGCTTCCTTGTCCATATCGGCACCAATCCACAGTCCAGCTTTAATGCCATCGCCATGGTTTGTGGCAAAGTAGCTGCTTGCGGTCGTACAGGAAACTGCCAGCGGCGAGAGGGCTTCCATCATCTCGGCATTGCCTTCATAACCGCCAGTCGCGATAATCACGCCTTGTGGTGCTAAAACTTTGATGTAATCACCTGCGCCATTCTGAACAATCGCGCCTTTGACCGCGCCTTCTTCACGAATCAGCTCGACTAAAGTATGTTCAAAATCAACATGATAGCCTTTTTTCTCGATATAATCGACAAACAGCTTGTTGCGCGGCGTGTCCTTCCATTCGCTGTCCGGACGGGCATTGTAATTGTGCTGCGTCGGGGCATGATAGTAATCGGTGCCCTCTTCCGCCATGCCGGTATCCGCTTCAAAGTAACAATCGTAGCCATAGGAATCCATGATCGCTTTGACATAATCATGCATTGCCGCTGATTCATCCAGCCAGACCTTGACGACACTCTGATCCAGTTTGCCCGATGCATAACGCGATAATTCGCTCATTGCGCGTTGGCGGTCAATCGGTTTTCCCGCCGCTAAAGCGTCGACGGAATCCGCTGCTGCATACCAGTTCCGTGTGTCGCAGACAAACGTGTTCTGTTCAATAATCCGAAAATCCAGACCCGCATCGGCGGCCTTCACCGCGGCCATCATGCCGCCGTTGCCGGCTCCGACAATCAGAACGCCGGTATTCCAGGTTTCTTTGATCTCGCTGTCCTGGATCTGCGGCTGCTGACCAAGCCAGTCCTGCGAGGATGAGGCTGCTTCTGGGGTTGGGGCCGTCGTTGTCGGCGTGCTTCCGTTATCCCCACAAGCGCTTAACAGGCCCATGGCCGCTAGCGATACAGCGCCGGCCGCACTGCCCTTCAGGAACTCCCGTCTTGAAATTCCAGTTTTCTTCATCTTTCTTCCCTCCTGTTTGTGTAAATCCACACAATCACATTATAAAAGAAAAGAAAGCTTCTGCTTATTTCATTAACGGATAGGCTTATGCTCATTTCAAATATCGAAGCAGCTTCTTTAACGCATTGTTCTGAGAATCCCGGCGATAGACTAAACCCAGACGGATCAGCTCCGGCTGATCGGCTTGGATCGGTACCGCTTTGATCAGCGGACTATCCGCCAGGATTCCGCCCTCCGGCGCCAAGATGACGCCCTGGTTTAACTCCAGCAGCCGTCGGGATGCCGGAACATCCTTGACCGGTGTTAAAACAATGTTCTCCCGCAATTCCGGACTGAACTTTTCCAGATAGGCGGCATACCGCAATGGATTGCGACGGGCAAAGAGGATCTGCGGCATGGAGGCCAATTCATCAAAAGTCACGCTCTCCCGTTTAGCCAAAGGATGATGAACATGTAGGTAAGCCTGGGTTTCTCCACAGAACATTTCCAGATATTCCAGCCGTTCCGGATTGACATCCTGCGGCCACATCATGCAGCAGTCAATTTCCCCGGTTTCCACCTGATTCAGTTCCGAAACAAAATCCACCGGAATCATTTCCAGCCGAACTGAAGCCTCATCCCGAGTCAGCTGTTCCAGTGCCTTCATCAGCCGGGCCTCCGCAAAACCAATGACGCCGACTTTGAGCGAAAGTCCGGCCTGACTGGCCTTGCGGGCTTCCTCAACCGCCACCTGGTATTCACATAAAAGCTGACGGGCATGAGAATAAAAGATCTCCCCGGCTTTCGTCAGCACGACCTGATTTCGATTGCGTTCAAACAGATCAAAGCCCAGCTCCTGTTCCAACAGGTGAATAATCCGGCTGATCGAGGGCTGTGATAAATGTAAGACCTCGGCACTTTTAGAAAAATTCAGCGTCTTGGCAACCTGCACAAAACAATCCAGACGATCGACTTTCATCGCGGTTCTCCTTTCTGTTCTTTCTATTGATTTGATTCTTTGCAAGAAACAGAGCGATTACAAAACCAACCGGCGCAGAGCTTCGCCTACACCGTCCTCCTCATTGCTCAGCGTGATATAATCGGCCTGTGCTTTCACCTGATCGGCGGCATTCGCCATCGCAACGCGCAGACCACAGCCTTCAAACATCGGCAGATCATTGATGCTGTCACCAATGCCCAAAATCCGTGCCGGATCCATCCCAAGCTGCTTCGCCGCCTGCCGAATAGCCCTCCCTTTATCCGCCTTGGCGCTGATCACTTCGATATCGCCATAAGGGTAGACAAACAGCCGCACGCCTTCAACATTGCGCAGCTGGTCGGCAATCTGCTCTGTTTTGCCTTGAGCCCGAATCAGCAGTTTATAGACAGGCTTTTGAGTCTGGGCAGCAACCGCTTCCAGGTCCTGATTTGGATAATAACTCAGCCGGTGTTCCGCAGGCAGATCTGCCGTATAGGCGACATAATCCGTGGTCAGCTGATCGGCATGACTGCACCAAATCGTGTTCAGCTGCTTCATGAAGGTGCAACAGTTCTCCGCTTTCAGCCGCTTCAGCATCATCATCAAGGCCCCTTGGGGAATCGCTTCCCCCTCCGACTGGCCGCGGAAATGACGGTAAGCGCCGACAAAGCCGATCACTGCGACCCGCGGGTCAATCAGCTGAGCTGTCTTGTAGGCAAATTGAAAGGCCCGGCCAGACACAACAGCCACCTCAATTCCCTGATCCAGACACCGTTGGATCTGGCGGCGGCTCAGCTGGCCGATCTGCTTGCTGCGGTTGAATAAAGTTCCATCCAGATCCAGACAAACCATCGCCACCGGCTGAGGCTGAACGCTCTCCCTGCTTAAATCGACCGCGCAGCGTCTTTCAGCCATGCGGCTTCCTCGGTTGTCAAATAGGGTGTCAGAGCCTTGCGTACCCGTTGATGATACCGGTTCAGGGCTTCCCGTGCAGAAGGCGTCAGGATCTCTGGATCGACGGCGTCCAGATCAATCGGCGCCAGCGTTGTCGTTTCAAATTCCATAAACTGGCCATAGAAATTCTTCTCACCCAACTTGACGATCAGCTCGTTTTCTATCCGAATACCGTATTGTCCTTCAACATAAACACCCGGTTCATCCGTGACGACCATCCCGGCTTCCAGCTGCTGCATCTCGCTTAAGGCCGCTGTCCGCTTCCAGCGAATGCCATGCGGCCCTTCGTGCACGTTAAGCAGATAACCTACGCCATGGCCGGTGCCGCATTGATAATCCAGATTCAGCTGCCACACCGGCCCCCGCGCCAGAATATCCAGATTGATGCCGCTGCAGCCGTATAAAAACCGGGCTTCCGACAGGTTCAGCATCCCCTGCAGCACCGTCGTATACACTTTCTTGATTTCCGAAGAAATCGGCCCCAGCGCAAAAGTTCGGGTGATGTCGGTCGTTCCTTCCCAATACTGACCACCGGAGTCAATCAAAAGCAGACCGTCGGCTTCCACCGGCACATCCTGCTCAGGATCAGCACTGTAATGCATCATCGCGGCATTGGCCTTGTAAGCGCAGATCGTGCCGAAGCTTTCTTCTAAAAAGCCTTCCTGCTGAGCGCGCAGCTGATGCAGCTTTTCCTGAATTGAACATTCGCTCATCGCTTCCTTGCCGACACGGGTCTTCAGCCAGTACATCAGTTTGGTCACCGCGATTCCGTCTTTTAGATGTGAAGCGCGCAGATTTTCTATTTCAATTGAATTCTTAATCGCTTTTTTTAGACTGATCGGGCTGGTCTTTTCAATCCTGTTGCAGGATTGAGGAATAGCCCGGATAATCGCATCATTGAGCTTCTGCGGATCGGCCCATACGTTTTGATCCTTCAGCTCAGCCACATCCAAATAAAAAGTCTCATATGCACGGATTTCAATGTTCTGCTTCTGCAGCTGCAGCTTATCCGGATCCGACAGCTTGCGGGTGTCAAGATACAGCACGGCCTGATCCTGCGTCAGCCAGCCGTAGGCCAGAACGACAGGATTATACTGCACATCTGTGCCGCGCAGATTAAACAGCCAGGCAATGTCATCCAAGGCCGAGATCAACAAAACCTGCGCTCCTTCCGCTTTCATAATCGCACGGATTTCTGTTAACTTCTCCGTTGTTGACTGACCACTGTAACGCTCATCTAAAAGCACGGCTTGAGCCTCTGACAGTGCTGGACGATCTTTCCAGATCAGATCCACCAGATCCTCATTGACAATCCGCGCCTGCTTTTTTGCCAAGGCCGCTTCCAGTTCACGCCCCAATGTCGCGCTGACCATGCGGCCATCGTAAGCCAGACAGCCGCCCTGCGGCATTTGATCCACGATGAACTGAGGAAAATCAATAACGCCTTCCTGTCCCATTTTATATAAGGTAATCCCGGATCCAGCCAACTGCCGCTCTGCCTGAATAAAGTAACGGCCGTCGGTCCACAACCCAGCCTGATCCCGAGTCACGACTAAAGTTCCCGCTGAACCGGTAAAACCAGACATCCAGGCTCGGGCTTTAAAATAATCGCCAATGTATTCGCTGCCATGAAAATCGGATGACGGAATCAGGACAAGATCAACTTGTTTCTGTTCCATCACCTGCCGAAGCTGTACTAATGTTTCTTTCATATCCACTCTCCTCAATGATCCTTATTGTAGCTCAAAAGCTGGAAAAATGCAGCCTGCCCGCTGTCAACTTCTGCTTTTTACAAAAGTTTCCCCATCTTTGAAAGTTCCTTTTTTCGGCTTTGGCCAGCCCTGCCATTTTCTCGGCGTGTGAATTATGATATAGTGAGGATAAGCTTCAGGAGGTTTTCATGAAAAAAATCATCGCTGTTTTATTATTCAGCTGTCTGATTCTGGGCGGCTGTTCGTCAAAAATCGATCAGTTTACAGAACCGGAAGGAACACCGCGGCCAAGTATTGAGCCGCTGCCGACAGATACTTCCTTTGCCGGGGAAGAATGGTACGATCAGATGGAAGTCTGGCAGCTTCACCGTGAACCTGCCCGCGCTTCGCTGACACCTTATCCTACCCCACAACAGGCGCAATCAGCGGAAAGCAGTGCCCTGGATGAGCTGGACGCTTCCGCTTCTGAGCGGATTCAGTCGCTCAACGGAACCTGGGCATTCTATTATGCCGCCAAACCGACCGACCGCTTAAAAAATCTGGTCGGCTACGATGCCCAATGGTATTGGGAGGATTGGGATACTTCGGATTGGGATACAATGGAAGTCCCGTCCAATATTCAGACGCAGTGGGATGAAGACGGCCAATTTCGCTATGAACCACCGATCTATGTCAATCAGATCTATCCATGGCTGAACTATGAAGCCATCCAATATGGAGCGCAGGGGCAGCCGGTCGCCGCCACCGCCTTCAACAGCGTCGGTCATTACAAACGGGAGTTTACCCTCGATGAAGGCCTGCGGAACAAACATGTCTTTCTGCGTTTTGAAGGTGTGGAGTCGGCGTTTTACGTCTATATCAACGGCCAACAGATCGGTTACAGCGAGGACAGCTATACGCCGGCAGAATTTAACATTACGCCGTATTTAAAAGACGGAACCAATACGATCGCGGTTGAGGTTTACCGCTGGTCGGACGGCAGTTATTTTGAAAATCAGGATTTTATCCGCTTGTCCGGCATTTTCCGCGATGTGACGCTGATCGGCCGGGAGGATGTGGAAATCCGCGATCTCTTTGTCCAGAGCGAGCTGTCCGAAAATTACGATCAGGCGCAGGTGCAGGTTGACGTCGATCTGCGTAATCTGTCAGCCGAGATCCAATCCGGCTGGATGCTGGAGCTCAACCTGCTGGATCAGGGAACATCCATTCTGGATCAGCCGTTAGTTCTGAACAGTCCGGATTTATCCGTGTTGGAAACCACAGAGAATCAAACCGGAACCCAGCTTTCAGCAAGCTTCAGCGTCGATCATCCAAAATTGTGGTCACCGGATAAGCCGCAGCTGTTTCAGCTGATCGCCACGCTGAAAAATCCCGAAGGTGAAATAGTGGAAAGTGTCTGTCAGCGGATCGGCTTCCGCAAGATTCAGATTGAAACCCTAGATGGGGTTCAACAGATTCTGCTGAATGGAAAATCACTCATGCTGAAAGGCGTCAACCGTCATGAAACCGATCCGGTCAAGGGCCGGGCATTGAGCGCGCAGGAGATCGCAGCGGATCTGAAATTGATGAAAGCTTACAACATCAATGCCTTCCGCACTTCCCATTATCCGAATCATCCGCTGACCTATGACATAGCGGATGAACTGGGACTGATCGTCGTCGATGAAGCCAACATTGAATCCCACATCGGCGAGAAAGAACTGGGTGTTCCGGGCAACAATCCGCTGTATAACGGTTTGATTATGGATCGGACTGTCAGTATGGTGGAACGGGATAAAAATCATGCCAGCGTGCTGTTCTGGTCGCTGGGCAACGAATCCACCTATAAGGAATATGAAATGAACGAAAACTATCCGTTCTACAACACCTCGATGTGGATTTTGCAGCGGGATCCGAGTCGGCTGCGAGTTTATGAGCGCGATAACCGGATTGGCCAGACCCGCGAAACGTCGATGGTTGACGTCGCCAGCAGTCAATACTGGACGCTGGATCAGCTCAAGGATTACGCCCGGAAAAACAAGAACGCTTTTTTCCAGTCCGAATACATCCACGCGATGGGCAACGGCGTCGCTAACCTGGAGGAATACTTTGAAGTATTCCGTACTTATCCGCACCTGCAGGGTGGCTTTATCTGGGATTTTATCGATCAGACCATCCTGACCGGCGATCCAGCGACAGGCCAGTTTTTCTACGGTTACGGCAGCGATTGGCAAACACCGCTGAACGACGGGGATTTCTGCGGCAATGGGCTGGTAAACGCGGACCGTACACCGAGCGCCGAGCTGCAGGAAGTCAAGAAAGTCCAGCAGGACGTGCGGTTTCTCTATGAGGCTTCCACTTCTCAGTTAACGCTCATCAATGATTTTTTGGCAACGAATCTCGATGAATTCGTCGTGGAACTGAACTTTTATCAAAATGGCCAGTTGTTTCATCAGGTGCTGTTGAGTGATGCAGAAAAGAAAATTGCCCCGGCTGACTCCAAAACACTGAAGGTTGAGCTTCCAAAATGGGATGAAAACGCTGAAATTGTATTGGAAGTTCTTGTCAAGTATCAACAGGATCAGCTTTGGGCGAATGCTTACGGCGGCCGGCAGGGTGATAGTTTAGCCTTTGAGCAATGGGTTCTGCAGAAAGCGAAACCGCTGACTTCCCCTGCTTCCCCCTCAGCTTTAAGCATAACGGAGGAAAATGATAAACTTGTCCTCAAAGGACAAAGCGATCAGAATCAGAGCTTTGAAATCCTTCTGAATCCTTCCACGATGGAAATTGAATCCTATCGCCTTGATCAAAAATCCTTTCTCACAGGTGGTCCGCAGCCTTCGTTCTACCGGGCCGAAACTTCCGGGGATCCGCAGTTTTCTGAAGCGGTAAAACAGGCCGGCAAAGCCGTCGTATACAAGACACCCTCGATTCAGCAAACGGAAGAAAACGGGGCAGTGAGCCAGCTTACGCTCACAGCTGAGGGCACGATCAATGAGTTTGATACCCCAGTGGAAACGAAAATCGTGATTGATGGAAACGGAACAATCAGCGTATCCATGACGATGAAAGTCCCTTCGGAGAAAAAGATCGGTCCTGTCGCCCGCGCAGGTCTGACCTTAAACCTGGATTCTTCTGTCGAACAGATTCGTTATGTTGGAAAAGGCCCGGAAGAAAACTACGTTGACCGAAACACCGGTTCCCGCCAGGGTCAATGGACACAAAAGATCGCAGACTTCTATAATGATCAATTGTTAAAGCCGCAGGACAGCGGCAACCGCACGGATGTCCGCAGTCTGACTCTGCTTGGTGAAAAAGATACATTGAAGCTCACGTTCAGTGAACCGGTGGGCATGAACATTCTGACCTGGGATGAACTGTCACTGTCCCAAGCCGCTCATCTCAAGGACGCCAAAGCGTTAACCCAGCCGCTGCTTCATCTGGATGCCGTTCAGCGGGGCTTGGGGAATGGCAGCTGGGGCGCTGAACCCTTAAAACAATACCAGATCCAACAGAATCAATCCTATACGGTTTCCTTCACCCTTGAACCCGGCAGTCACTAACCTCATCCATCTCCGTGATGAATTGGAAACTCGTTCTCCCGTCAAGGATTGTTCCCTGTTATAAAGCGATAGCCCTGCAAAAAGCCATCCGGTTTAAAACCGGATGGCTTTTTTACAGCTGAATTGAGCGATGAATAAGCGCTTGCTTCTTGATCAATTGATGTTTACATAAATAGGATTTTCGTGGATCATTTCTCGTAGAAAACCAAGGTCATACGCGAATTGACCACCCGTGTTTTTCCGGTTTTCTTGTATCCCATTTTTTCATAAAGATAGGCAAGCTTCTCTTCCTGTAAAATGGTATCCAATTCCCAACCCTGTTCGCCATAGATCTTTTCAATCTGGCGAATTGCTTTCTGAGCATATCCATGACCCTGAAACTGAGGCAAAACAAAAATCGGCGACAACCGTTTCAGACTTCCGTCTTTCCTGTCCGTCACGCTGAGGACACCTACATGAATGTCGTTGACATCAATAAAATAATACTTGCGATCCTTCTGTGAACATCGCTGCTGCATTTGTTCCAACGTTTGATTGGCTGGACTGGTATCATAATCCTGATAACGTTGAAGCATATCACGGAAAGCGATTTTCTGCAGGGCCAAAATTTCAGCAGCCTCTGTCTGTTTGGCTAATTTTAATTCAACTTGCATGTCTGCTCTCCCTGGAATTCATTTGGAATTCATACTTAATCTGATCTGATTCATACTTTTTCCGGCATTTCTTTATTTGTAACCAAAACTCTGAAATCATGGAATCAAAAGATCCGCTTCATCTCTCGGACGATTTTGGAAAAACATCACAAAGTAAATGGGCAGATAAGTAATCTTCCCTTTGTGCGTAATCTGCCTTTGATTGCAAAGCACAAAAGCCTTTTCAATGTGATAATCTTTGTTAGTCACCAACGTATTTAAAGCACTATGAATCGTGTAGTCTTTTCCTGACTTCACCTCAATCGGAACCGCAGACAAACTGGCAAAATCATCAATCAGGTAATCGACTTCCCCTTTACTGCGGTTATCATAGTAGAATAACTTATATCCATGGGCGATCAATTCGCTGGCTACAACGCTTTCGTAAACTGAGCCTAGATTAATCGAACAGTTATCATCTAAGATTGCCCGAATATTATTCCCATACAGAATTCCCGATAAAATTCCAACATCATTCAAATACAGTTTCAACAGATTTTTATCCTGAGATTCGATCAGAGGAAAATGCGGATCCGAAATGGCCTGCACATTCAGAACAATCCCTGCGCTGATCAGATATTCAAATTCATCTTGATAGTCTGAGAAGGTCTTGCCCTTCTTCTCCTCAATGCGTTTAGCCACAATTCGTTTTTTCTTATTTTCCATATTAGAAGGTATTAAATCGTAGATACGCCGAATCTTCAGCTTTCGTTCTTGATCATATCGAGATGCATCCGCTGCATAATATTCATGGATCTCAGACTGAATATCTCGAACACGTTGAATATTCTGTGTTTCTAAATAAGCATTCACCGCATCCGGCAGTCCGCCTACAAGTAGATACTTCCGAAAGAAATCCATCATTTTGTTATGCAGATTCTCATCTAACGACTCTCGCTTCTCAAATTTAGAACGTAAAGAATCGATAACAAATTGATTCATGCCATTCGCATAAAGAAATTCTTCAAAGTCTAAAGGAAACATTCGTACTTTACGGATACTTCCCATTGGAATTGAAGGCGTATGGGATAAAGTAACCCCCAGCAAAGAACCGCTGGCGATATAGGTGAATCTGTCATCCTGAGCTAAAAACTTCAACATTGTTAACAGATGAGGATAGGCCTGTATTTCATCAATAAATATTAAAGTATTCTCCTTTTTATCCATCTTTCTTCCGGCAATCATACTGACCTGCAAATAGAAATCCTCTACCGTTTTCACTTTCGCAAATAATTGATCACCCAGAGAATCTTCAGCCATATTGATCTCAATGAAATTTTCAAACAACTGTTGTCCAACATAACGAATAATAAAAGTTTTTCCCACTTGCCGGGCACCATCAATCAATAAAATCCTTTTCGAATCTGTACGCAGATGTTCTTTAATCAACACTTCAATTTTACGATAAAGCATAGAATCCACCTCTGACTTTTCAAGATTATTATAAAGTTAATTCACTGACTTTTCAATGATTTTAAATCAGATTAAATATGACTTTTCAATTATATTTTTGCTCTAATCTGACCACTTTTCAAAAAAAATTTTTTACATTGAAAAAATCTCTCCTTTTCCAACAGCGATTTACCGCTGCGTGCTTAAGAGAGATGGATTTCAATTTAAAGATTTTTCTGTCCGTTTACTGCCACCGTCCGCGTGGATCGTAATCCTGCGGCTCTTTGCTTGAAGCATTAATGCATTCCTTTTTATTGACCTTATACGTCGGCTTCATTTCCAGTTCTCCATCCAAAATGGGATCGTGCGTCCGAAGCTGGAATTCCCGAAGTTTTTTGCGCATTTCTTCCAGAATTTTCTGATACCGCAAGTCCTGTACCAGATTCTGACGTTCATCCGGATCATAGTAACAGTCATACAGGGCTTCCATCGGCTTCTGCTGCTGAGCTAAATCGTGACGCATATAGAAATCCTTGGAAAGGGAAGAATCCATGTTCGACAGATTCAGCTTTGTCCAGCTTTCATCATAATATCGAATGTATTTATACCGGCGTGTACGCACGCAGCGGATCGGCTCATAGCTGGTGTGAAAATTCACTTCGGCAAAAATCTCAGAAATCGGCTCAGCACTCACATCATCAAACACTTCCGCAAACGAGGTGCCTTCCAGATAGTCCGGTTTTTCCAACTTTAACAGATCGCATAAGGTCGGCAGCACATCGACGTGCGAAACCAGAGCGTCGATCACTTGTCCATTCGCCACAGCGTGAGGGACGCGCATGATCAGCGAAACCCCGATGCCGCTATCCGTCAAATTGCATTTATTAAACGGCAGCGCGACGCCATGATCCGTCGTAAACAGCACAATCGTCTTTTCCAGTAAGCCGCTTGCCTTTAACTGGGCAATCACCTTGCCGAAATTCTGATCCATGTAATAGGCAGAAGTCAGAAACTGCGCCTGATCATGCCGTGTTTCCTCATTGTCATCAATGGGAAACGGCGGACGCACATAGCGTTCATCCACCGCCTCACAAATCTCAAGCGGATACGGCCGATGCGTGCTGTGCATGCCATAGCTTAGGAAGAACGGTTCCTCCGGATTGGCCTGTTTCAGCCATTGGCATACGCGATCCGCATTTTCCCCGTCCCACCGATGCAGTTCTTCCTTTTTATAGGCATCCGCGGACGCGGTCAGCACTTCATGATAGCCCAGTTTCCCCGGCGCCTCCCCATCCAGATACCAGCCGGATTCATGCTGAATCCCGCACAGGACGGTGTGATAGCCGTTCCGGCCCAGAAACTGCGCCAGATGACGTTGGTAATCATTTAATCCAAAGCCCCGCTGCGCCAGGCCCAGCATCCCGTTCTGATGTGGATAGGTGCCCGTCAACAAGGCTGCCCGGCTTGGCGAACAGGTCGGTCCGGCACAGTAAGCCTGCGTGAACACCGCCGCCTCCTTCGCAAAGGCCAGTAAGTTGTCCGTCGGCGCCGCAGCTCCATAAGGACTTAACATCCGTCCGCTGTCATGCGTATGGATATACAGAATATTCATGCCTATTCTCCCTTCTTTTCAACAAAGACCGGGCTTGTCCAGGCGCATCCTCCGTTTCTTTCCCAGATCCGTAAGCGCAGATTCTGGACCTCGCTCAAATCCAGTGTTCTTTCCAGCTGCACATGGTAGCCGCTCTCCGGCACAGCCTGACCAATTTTGAATTTATACGCGTTATGCCACCATGGGTCGGTTCGATAATAGTCTGTGAACTGGAAGCGATCTTTAACCAACTGACGGGCTTCTTCTTCCAGTTCGACAACCCGCGAAGTCTTAAGCAGATCTGCCGCGGCTAGCGGATATTCCACGCCGTCGACAGTCAGGATTACAACCCCATCCTTTTGCGTTTCGACTTCAAAGATAAAGCCTTCCGTCGTGACTGCCGAAGGACCCATCCACTTGCCGGTCGCCGTTGTCTTGTAGGTCGTTAAATCAAATTCGCAGCGGTTGTCCGTCACATCATGCAGATCCTGGCCAAAGTTGCTCCAGCACTTTTCAATGCTGAGAAGTTTTCCGTTCGGAACTTCCAAAGCCCCTGTCCAATTCCGCGAGGCAATATCCGGGAAAATCCGGCGGTCCGGTCCCCAGCCGAATTCAACCTTGAATTTAAAGCGGATCGTATCCCCCAGCGGCAGCCGTTCCCAGGTCGAGGTGTGCGGAATCATTTCCGCCACCTGATTGTCTTCGATCACTTCAATCCGGTCAATCGCATCGCTGCCGATCACATCCAGAGAAAGCTTGGCTTCCTGATTCGGCTCGATGACATCGCCCATCATCTTACCGTCGACCTGCATCCGAATCTCAATTTTATCCTTGGATACGCCATAGGTATGACGTTTCTGCATCGCATCCCAAATCGCTTCCTTTGAGTTGTTTTCAGCTAAGCAGGCCATGTAGCCGAAGCCGTAGACACACGGGGCGGAATGGTTGTCGCCGGAAGCGATAACGCCGAATTTATATCCCTTTTCCCAGCCGCGTTCAACACAGGTTTCTCCCGTCCGCGGCCCCATGTGGACATGGCGGGTCATTTCGATCGGCCCATTGTCGTTTTCACTGCTGCCATGAGAGGAATAGATTTCCACAAACGGCGAGAAGCTTTCGTCATGCGTTGCCCAGTTCTTGCCGCGGTTCTCTAACTGATAAGCCAGATGATGCGGAATGCCGATCACGTCTTTGCCGGCATAGGCTTTGACTAAATCCGCATAGCGCAGCGGATATTCCATGCTTTGCAAATTGTCCTTAAAGAAGACATTGTGATCGCCATCCTGACCTGCCCCCTGCCATTCATAGCCCATAAACATCGGGAAGCCTTCGGCATTGACCTGATTGGTAAATTCGCGCAGAATTTCCCAGTCCTTTTCAATCACATCCAGCGGATACCGGTCTTCCACACCCAAGCCTGTTTCATCCCTGCGCATTGTATAAGGATAATAGGCAATCGGCCAGAAATCCATTGTCTTTTGTACCTGATCAAACCACTGCGGCAGTTCGTTCATCTGTTCATGATGAATGTTGCTGTGCATATCCGTCCAAAGAATCTTATAAGCCATGCGTTTTTTCCTCCCATTTCTTCGTATCGCTTTTATTTTACTTCTGTTTCATCAGAGAATGAACCGTCATTTTCTGATGAAACAGACAGGCGTATTCACGCCTGACTGTTTTCAATTACATAATGCCTAACAGAACCATGACGGCAGCCAGACCCAGGATGCCCAGAATCAGCTTGTTGCTGTTCCAGCCCTTGCGGTCAGCCATCAGCCAGCAGCCCACGGTGACCAGCATCGGTACCAGTGTCGGCATGATCTTGTTCAGGATTTCCTGAATGGAAACGGTCATTTCGCCCGCGGTGAAGACAAATTTAATCGGAGCCGCAACGGTTGTGGAAGCGACGCCGCCGATAACGATCAGACCGACCATCGTCAGCGCGGTCGTAATCTTATCTTTGATTTCCTTATTCATTAACAGCTTGACGGCATCCATACCTAAGTCATAGCCCTTCATGAACATGAAATATTTTAATGGAATGACCGTACCCAGCCAAGCGATAACAAAGAAGATCGCGCCGATTGGGGAACCGCCGGTTGACAGACCAATTGCGATGGAAAGCAGGATTGGGCTGTACGTCCCCATTAAGATCGAGTCACCGATACCGGCAAACGGACCCATCAAGGCATTTTTAGTACCCATGATCAGTTCAGCATCGACTTCTCCGCCATTGGCTCTGGCTTCTTCCAAGGCGATGGTGATGCCTGGAATAACGCTGCCTAACTGCGGTTCTGTGTTGAAGAACTGCATATGCCGAGTCAATGCGGCTTTTAGTTCTTCCGGATTATCCCCATATAATTTTTCCAAAGGTTTCGACATCGTATGGCAGAAGGCTAAACCCTGCATACGTTCAAAGTTCTGCGCGCAGTGGTGGAAGAACATCCACGTCCAGGCGGCGTTCTTAACGTCCTTGCGGTCCAGTTTCTTACTCATCGTAATCTCCTCCTTCATCTGTGGAAGCGCCAGCGCCGGCTCCGTTATATTTTGCCATAACAAACAGCAGCGCAACGCCGACAGCCATGATGGTCAGTGCCGTTGTGGTCATGCCTGTAGCCTGGGTAATGATCCAGCCCATTAAGAACAGAACGATCATCCACTTTTCGGCAACGATCTGCTTCAGCAGCAGCGCGAAGCCCAAGGCTGGAAGCATCTTGCCGGCAACCTGCAGGAATTGCAGAACGATTGGCGGCAGAGCATTTAAGATCGCTTCCGCAGCCGGAGCGCCGAAGTAGCAGGCAATGGTGACAACCGTAACCCGTTCAGCCAAATGCAGAATTGTACCGCACAGGTTGTTGCGGGCAATACCCGAAACATTGCCCTGTTCCGCGCATTTGTCACCCTGGTGTACCCAGTACGAGTTGACCGTCATTGTGAAGTTGTGCATCGCTGTTCCCAAAGCGCCTAATGGAATCGCCAGGGCAATCGCCGCTTCCGCGCCGCCGCCGGCAACCATCGCTAACGGAATACCGATGAACGCCGCATAGTTGACATCCGACGGCATCGCACCGCCGGCAACAATCTGACCCAGATACATCGCCTGAACGGCTACGCCGCACAATACGCCGGTGGTGACATCCCCCAAAATCAAACCGACGATGGCGCCAGCCACCAGAGGTCTGCCAACACAGTAGAATCCGCCAGTCGTGCCAAACAGCCACGGTACCTGGTTTCGGCCGAGATAAGCAAAGATGCCTATCAGAAGTGCCTGAATTAAAGACATAAGTTTTTCCTCCCTATTTCTCATAAACCACTTTCGGTTTATTGCCGTTATCATTGTATTATCATTATTTTAATTTATCAATACAAATTTTGTTTTTTTTTGGAGAAATTAAGCATATTTTATGAATTTGTATTAGATTAAACCCCTTTCTTTCTTGATATAGTAATACAAATATGCTATGATTGATCCAGAAGGTGAAATTCATGGCAGGAAAAAAACAAACACGCATCCCCCGTTACAAACAAATTGAGAACGATTTAATTGATAAAATCAACAGCGGCGTTTATGTTACGGATGATCTGCTTCCCACCGAAGCCGAGTTATCCAAGGAATACAACGTATCGCGCGTTACTGTCCGTCAGGCTTTGGGCAATCTGACTGCCAAAGGTTATATTTACCGCAACCAGGGCAGCGGTTCCTTTGTGGCTAAACCCAACGTCATTCAGCGCACTCCGCTGATCAAAAGCTTCAGCGATGATATGCGGGATATGGGCAGAATTCCAAGTTCCATTGTCAATACCTTTTCTGTCACCACGGCAGGGAAAACCGTAGCGCGGATTTTGGGTATCCGGCCGGAAGACCGCATATATTATATTGAACGGACGCGCATGGCGGACGATGTACCGATTATGTTTGAGCGCACCTATATGGCTGTCGATCTGCATCCGGATATGTCGATCAAGATTCTGGAATCCTCAAAATATGACTATGCTGAAAAAAAAGGTTATGACATCGACTGCGATTACCAGAATATCTCAGCGATCTTCCCCCCCGAATACATTGCGGAAATCCTGCGCTGCGATCCAAAAATGCCGATCATCAAAATTGCCAATACCGTTTACATGAAAAGCGGACAAATCTTTGACTTCGATGAACTGTATCTGCACCCTGAGCTGTACCAGCTGAACATTGTTAAACGCCGGGAATAATCTCGGCGTTTTCTTTTCGTATAAGATTTTGAATGACAGAATTTCTGAATATCTGTTCCTTGGCTTTCTTGAATGATTTCTTCAAAAATCGTTGAAAAAGAGTGAATTTTCAGCTGATCATTCATTTTCGGTTTTACTAGTCATAATCATGATATAATATTAGTCATTTTCAAAGAAAATTTTGAACGATTTGATTAAAAAGCACCCGTAAACCGTGAAATTTAGATTTATCTTTCATTTTCAAATTTTCTCGTTATATTATGCTATAATAATTAATTTCATACAATGACAGCTATTCTATAAACGTTATATCTCTTATCCAGGAACTGAAACATAAATGTGATAATGAACATTCAATTTCTTTAAATAATTATGAGATTATATTGCAGTCGGAAGAGGAACGATTCATTCCAGGAGGTATCGAAGGCAGAATGCCGAAAATCAGAAATGACTGAATCGTCCCTCTGTTATTAATATTGCGCAAAATTGAAAAAAAACCCCGCAAGTTTTTTAAATTATTGCAAAATTTTTTAAATTTCCTCAGTATCAGCATGATTTATTCTAAGAATTTCATGTTTTTCTCTGCCAAATCCCTTACAATGAAATCAAGCTTACAAATAAGTAGGAGGGTTCAGTGATGGAATTAGAAGAAGTGATCCGACAGCGCAGAAGCATTCGCAAATTTAAATCAACACCCATTGAAGAAGCAAAACTGGAAAAGTTAATTGAAGCCGCAAGGCTGTGTCCATCCGCCAAGAATCGTCAGCCATGGCGGTTCATGATTTTAAAAGCTGAAATCAAAGATCAGATTGCGGACATCATGCTTCAATTATTTGAATCCCATGATGAGAAACTGCCTGGCTATGTCAACAGCTCTCGATACACAGCCGAAATCATCAAAACAGCCCCAGTGTTAATCCTAGTCTTAAGAGAAGCGGATGAACTGTGGACAACTGGTGATTTGTTATCCATCGGCGCAGCGATTGAACATATCGGATTAGCCGCGGTTGACCTCGGTTTGGGTTCATTATGGATTCGCGATACGGAATATACTGAGAAGGAAATTACGGAATTGATCGGCTATCCAGAACTGCAGCTGGTCTCCGCCATCGCTCTGGGTTATCCGGCAGAACACCCTGAACCCCGCCCGCGCAAACCGCAGGAAGCGCTATTGCTTCACTATCGCAAACATTAAGCAACAATGCTGATTTACTTTTATAAAACGACTGAATGAATTATCCGTTTCGTTTCATCCTAATAAAGAGCTTTATGGAAAAGCGCCAAAAAAAGAGAAGGCATCATCATTGACAGAAAAAGCGATGTGCGATATTCTAAAGCCGCACACCCCCTAGGGGTGGGGTATGAGAGGTGATGGAATGAAAAAAACCTACGATGTGACAGGGATGAGCTGTTCTGCCTGCAGCGCCGCTATTGAGCGCAGTGTACGCAAGCTGGATGGGTTAGAACAATGCGATGTTAATTTATTAGCCAATAAGATGACGGTCAGCTTTGATGAAAATCAGCTCAGCAGTGAAACGATTATGCAGACTGTGGAACAGGCGGGATATCACGCGGAAGAACATGGCGCTCCGACAGCTCCCGTTAAAGCGGCGGCAGCAGAGAATCCGATGGAAAAACAGATGAAAACGATGAAGAACCATCTGATCATCTCGGTTGTCTTTATGCTTCCCCTGTTTTACCTGTCGATGGGTCACATGATGGGATGGCCGCTGCCGTCCTTCTTCCTCGGTCATGCGAATACGATGAACTTTGCGCTGACGCAGTTCTTGTTATGCTTGCCGATCGTGATCGTGAACGGGCATTATTTTACCCATGGTTTTAAAAATTTGTGGCGGCGTTCGCCGAATATGGATTCGCTGATCGCCATTGGTTCTGCCGCGGCGATTGTCTACGGCATCATTGCTCTGTATGAAATCGGCATGGGTCTGGGGACAATGGATATGACCAAAGTTCACAGCTGGGCGATGGATATGTACTTTGAAACGTCCGCGATGATTCTGACTTTGATCACATTGGGCAAATATCTGGAAACACGCTCTAAAGGCAAGACTTCAGAAGCGATTGCCAAGCTGATCGATTTAGCGCCGAAGACCGCCTGGGTTCGCCGCGGTGAAGACTTCAAGGAAATTCCGGTAGAAGAGGTTCGGCCAGGGGACCATATCCGTGTTAAACCAGGTCAAAGCGTGCCGGTCGACGGTGTTATCGTACAGGGCAGCGCCGCTTTTGATGAATCGGCGATCACCGGTGAAAGCATTCCGGTGGAGCGCACGATCGGCGGAAAAATCATCGGCGCCACCGTCAATAAAAGCGGTGTCGTGGAGATGGAAGCCACATTAGTCGGGGAAGATACGACCTTGTCGCAGATCATTCGTTTAGTCGAAGAAGCGTCCTCTTCCAAAGCACCGATTGCCAAGCTGGCGGATAAGGTCAGCGGCGTCTTCGTACCGGTCGTCATCACGATTGCCATCGCGGCCGCTGTGATCTGGCTGGCATTGGGAGAATCAATCAGCTTTGCGGTTTCAATCGGGATCGCTGTGCTGGTGATTTCTTGTCCTTGTGCTTTGGGCTTAGCCACGCCGACAGCGATTATGGTGGGAACGGGCAAAGGGGCAGAGAACGGAATTCTGATCAAATCCGGCGAAGCACTGGAAACCGCCCATTCCCTTCAGACCGTGATCCTGGACAAAACCGGTACGGTCACGACCGGCAAGCCGGAAGTTGTCGAGGTCGTCGTCTTAGGTGAAAGCGAGAGTGCCTTACTGAACACTGCGCTGTCCCTGGAAATTGTTTCTGAGCATCCGCTGGCGGAAGCCATCGTTCGCTATGCGAAGCACCAAAATGCCTCTGCCAAACCAATCGAACAGTTTGAAAACATTGCTGGGCAGGGCGTTTCTGCAACGATCGACAATCAGCCTGCCGCTGCCGGCAATCTTAAAATGATGCAGGCGATGGGGCTGGCCGATGCGCAGATCGAAGAACTGCATCACCAAGCCGCCAGTCAGGGCCGAACGCCGTTGTTCATTGTTCAAAACGGTGCAATTCTAGGCATGATCGCGGTTGCGGATACGATCAAACCAACCAGTCGGGCAGCCGTAGCAGAACTGAAACGCATGGGGATCGACGTCGTGTTGTTAACCGGCGATAATCCGCAGGTCGCTCAGGCGATTGCCCAACAGGCTGGAATTGACAAGGTGATCGCTGAAGTCCTGCCTTCCGATAAGCAGCAGGTCGTCAGTCAGGTTCAGGCCGAGGGCCGCAAGGTTGCGATGATCGGCGACGGCATCAACGATGCTCCGGCACTGGCACAGGCCGATGTCGGAATTGCGATCGGCGCGGGTACTGACGTCGCGATAGAGTCCGCGGATATCGTCTTGATGAAAAGCGATCTGTGGGATGCAGTCACGGCGATCAAATTATCCAAAGCGGTTCTGCGCAATATCAAGCAGAATCTGTTCTGGGCTTTGATCTACAACAGCATCGGCATTCCGCTGGCCGCCGGCGTCTTCATTCCGATGTTAGGCTGGAAGCTGAATCCGATGTTTGGCGCGGCCGCGATGAGCTTAAGCTCCGTCAGCGTCGTTTCCAATGCCCTGCGGCTGAAATTGTTCTCCAGCCCACGGCCAAATGAACCGAGTGAAGCCACATCGGCGCCTGTCAAACAGGCAGCCGTCAAAAAAATCGAACCGATAACCAAAGGAGAAAAGAACATGACAAAAACAATGATCATCAACGGAATGGCCTGCGCCCACTGCAAGGCCCGCGTCGAAGCCGCACTGAAAGCGGTGGCCGGCGTCGACAATGCGGAAGTAACTTTGGAAGAAAAGAAAGCCGTCGTTTCCTGCAGTCAGCCCGTCGAGGACAGCGCACTGATTCAAGCGGTCACGGATGCCGGCTACGAAGTCGTTTCCGTTGCGTAGATGAAAGCTGATGCTGCCCGCACCCTGCAGCTGTTAAAAACAGCGCGGGGGCAGATTGACGGCGTGATCCGGATGGTGGAAGACGACCGCTACTGCATCGACATCTCCAACCAGATCCAGGCTGCTTCTGCCATTTTAGCCAAGGTCAATCAGGAGATCCTAAGCGCCCACATTCACGGCTGCGTAAAAGAAGCAATGCAGGAACAGCCGGAACAGGCGGAAGCCAAGATTGAAGAAGTGCTGGCCATTCTGGATCGGTGCTTATGAAATGAACTTACCGATGAAACGTAAACCCGGGCAATTCCGGGTTTTTCAATGCGGCCGGTTTTAAAGATAAGTCTTTTGATCACACAACACTGCTAGAGCAGCCTTGATATAAGATAATGATGCCTCTGCTGAATTAAGCCGAACCGCCACAATCGGCAGCGGATTCATATCATGCTCTTTCATCAAAGGCTGTTGAAGGAAGCCGCAAAAACAGGTTAAACAAATCAAAGTACATAACCTCCCAAAAGGTACTTGCTGACAAGCGATCTAAAGCAAAGTAAGGGAGGAATGATTCCTCCTTGTCAAACGCTTGAAAAGCCTTGCCTTCTTTTTTAAATAAGTACGTTACGATTTTGCCTTATTCAATTCAACGATCCAGCGCCCCTTGATTTTCATCGTCATTTCCCTATCCATGCTGCTTAGGAGCCGTGGCGCAGGCTGACGATCTGAACAGTCAAACAAAAAAACGGAAGTACCGCTGAGTTCCAGCTGCTTCCGCTTTCGTTTTGCCTTTTGCTTTATTGAAAGTCCAAATGATTCAAGTTACTTTTTATCATAGCTGACAACTTCAGCTGTTTTCTGATCAAAATCAATAAAAATCTGAAACGCGTAGTTATCTTCATCGGTATCCCAGATCTCTACAAACTTCGGCGTAACCTCGATCAAAATCTCATCTTCTTCATGCGAATACGCGTTGTAGCTGCCCCACAGGTACTGCTTATACAGCGTTTCAAACGTTCGCCCCGGCTCGTCAATCACCAGGCCTTTGTTGAGAGCAATCCCCTCCACCTGAACCCCGCCGCAGCACAGCGCAACCCGCGGATTTTGAAACAACTGCTGTGTCTTGCGGAAGTTTTTGTCGGTCTTAAAATAAATCTTCTCGTTATAGAACAGACAGCTGACATTGCGGACCATAACATAATCGTTAACGCTGCTGCCCAAGGCCATAATTTTCCACTGCCCTAACTGATTAAAAAACCGCTGTTTTGCTTCTTTCAATTCCATTTTTTTCTCTCCTTTAACGTTGATCATAGCTGATAAATCATCGAATGGGTGAGGAAATCTGAAATGCCCGTCACTGTTCATCCTCATCCCAGATCTGTACGAATTCCGGCGTTCCCGCACTCAGAATCTCATTTTCCTCATGCAAATACGCAGGGTAACTCTGCCGCAAAGTTTGCTTATACATAGGTTGAAACATCCGTCCCGGACATTGATCATGAATCCTCTGTTTTCCGCTTTGCCTTCTATTGCACGTACATACGGCTATATGCGGATTGCGGAGCAGCTGCCGGGTCTTGCGAAAATTCTTATCCGTTTTGAAAAATATCTTTTCGTTATAGAACAGACAGCTGACATAGCGTACGGCTGGTTGTCCATGCAGTTAGGCCGCGCTATAATTTTCCGTTGATTCAACTTTGCCCACAAAATCCGTTTATTTCTTCAAGGACCATGCTTTATTTTTCCATAGACCTTGCCTCCTTAAATCCATCCCTGCAGGGCCAATGTCACGCAGATTGCGGTCAAAGCGATGAAAAATCCCAACAACACCATGCCCCGGCTGCGTTTTTCCTCATACACTTTTTTCTCAGCCAGACTGGAGCGGCGCAGAATCGTCGCAACCGGCTTATATAGAAATAAGACCAAGCCAGCGTTTAAACTGCTTTTCAGCAAATTGAACGGCAGATATCCCGGCAGCAGCAGCATCGCGACCGTTTCGCGGGGAATCTGAAAATAAATTGGGGTGATGATATAATTCCACAAAAGCATACTGGCCGTTGAAGCGATCACACCGGCAGCCAGTCCGAATACCGCGCCGTTTTTCGTCCGGTTATGCTTGTAGATCCAAGCCGCTGTGCAGGCGAACGCGCATGTTGAAATCATGTTCATTACCACGTCCAGCGGCGTACCGCCGCGATAGAAGATCTCCAGCCCGGAACAGACTGCGCTCATGATCAGCGATGTCATCGGTCCATACATCAGACCGCCGATCACGATTACAACATCCTTCGGATCGTAATTTAAAAAGGAAACGGTCGGAATCATCGGAAACCGGATGACCAGATTGAGCGCCAGCGCCATCGCGCAAAGTACCCCCACGGTCGTCATTTTCTTTGTACTCATGTTATCCCTCCTATCAACAAAGAAAAACGTGCCTAAAATATCATTCAGGTACGTTTTTTTGCTTTCAATAAGGATAAAACAAAAAATGTGCTTCTTTATCCAGACTTTAACTGTTGCTACCGGAATTGCACCGGTTCGGCCCGAAGGTTCGCGGAGTATACCGCCAGTAGAGAATTTCACTCGACCCCTGAAGTTTTTATTCTATGCATATTTATCATACACCTCGCTTCTAAGTGCTGTAAAGACTTTAACGCTTAATTTGTCAACTTTTTCTCATATCCAAGCACCCGGCTTAATCCCGAGCAAACCAAAGCTGTCAATAAAATACTGCCGCCCTTGATCTGCGATGTTTATTCAAAATCCATCATCACGATGGACACAGTTTTCCTTGCTGACTGTAAAAGACTTGAACAATCCCTGAAAGTGAAATACAATTTTCTTATGAAATCGATTATTCTTGGCGCCCTGGCGCACGTCGACGCCGGCAAGACCACTCTGTCGGAAAGTCTTCTTTATCTATCCCATCAAATTCGTAAGCGCGGCCGCGTGGATCATCAGGATACCGTTCTGGATTATGACCGGCAGGAACGCAGCCGGGGGATTACGATCTTTTTAAAGCAAGCCCGTTTCCCCTGGAAAGAGACCGAATTCACACTCCTCGATACTCCCGGCCATATTGACTTCAGTGCCGAAATGGAACGCACGCTGCAGGTGCTCGATTACGCTGTCGTTCTGATCAGCGGCATGGACGGCGTTCAGGCGCACACCCATACGATATGGAAGTTATTGGAAACTTATCATATCCCGGCTTTTGTGTTTGTCAACAAGATGGATATCGCCTATACGGACGCCGCTGCGTTCATGTTCATGTTGCAGAAGCAGCTGGATCCGCGGATTCTGGATTTTACCCATGTGGAAGAACAGATGGAAAACATCGCGATGCTGCGGGATGATCTGCTGGAGAGCTACCTGGAAATCGGAACTTTATCAACCGAACAAATTCAAAGCGCTGTGGCCGCCCGGTCCTTGTTTCCCTGTTATTTTGGTTCCGCGCTTAAAGGCGAGGGGGTTGAAGCCTTGCTGGACGGACTCGATGCCTACACACAGGAAAAAAACTATCCGGAAGCCTTTGGAGCCCGTGTTTTTAAGGTATCCCGCGACCGTCAGGGTACGCGGTTAACTCACGTCAAAATCACCGGCGGGACCCTCAAAGCCAAGCAGGTGCTGGACAATGGGGAAAAGGTCGATCAGCTGCGGCTGTATTCAGGTGAACAGTTCACCATGGTCAATGAAGTGTCAGCCGGTCATGTCTGTTGTCTGAAAGGCCCGATGAAGCTGGGAATTCATGATGGCCTGGGTTTTGAGCAGCCCGCCCGTTCCCCGATTCTTTCGGCCTGTCTGAGCTACAGTCTGATTCCGCCGCAGGGCTGCGATCCCTTTGCCCTGTATCGTCAGCTGAAACAGCTGGAGGAAGAAGATCCCCAGCTGCACCTGCAGTTTCATGCTCCCACTCTGGAAATTCACGTCCAGATGATGGGCAATGTTCAGATTGAAATTCTGAAGCAGCTGATCAGCGATCGCTTCCATCTGGAAGTGGAGTTGGATGAAGGTAAGATCAACTATAAAGAAACGATTCTGGAGCCGGTGGAAGGCGTGGGTCATTATGAACCGCTGCGCCATTATGCGGAAGTCCATCTGTTATTAGAACCGCTGCCGTCCGGCTCCGGGCTTCAGATTACTTCGGATTGCCCGGTTGACTTCTTAGCTCTGCCATGGCAGAAAATGATTCTCAACTGTCTGGATGAAATTGAAGTGCCGGGGGTTCTCACCGGTTCTCCGCTTACGGATATCAAAATTACCTTAATTGCCGGCAAAGCTCATATCAAGCATACTGAAGGCGGCGATTTCCGACAGGCAACCCTGCGTGCTCTGCGTCAGGGACTGCGCTCCGTTTCCTGTCAGCTGCTGGAGCCCATCTATCAATTTCGAATGGAACTGCCTTCGGGACAGCTTAGCCGGGCAATGTTTGATTTGGAAAGAATGCAGACCCAGTCGTCCATCACGCAAACGCGGGAAGAAACCGTGATTCTTGAAGGAACGGCTCCGGTTGCCAAAATGCGCAATTACCAGGCGGAACTGACCGCGTACACCCATGGCTTAGGCCGCTTAACCTGTACCTTTGATGGATATCAGCCCTGCGCTGATCAGGAGGCTGTGATCGAAGCCCTCGGTTATGACTGCGACGGCGATCTGGATTTTCCTGCCGATTCGATTTTCTGCAGCCATGGCACCGGCTTCCTTGTCCGGTATGATGAAGTCAGCGAACACATGCATCTGGAAGCCCAGTGGCATCCGCAGACCCCTCTCAGCAGCGATTCCGGTTATCATCATAACCGTTATACGGTTGATGATGCCGAACTGAAACGGGTCATGGAGCGAACACACAAGCCGAAAGAAAAAGCTGCCGTTCGCTCACCGGTCAAACGCAAGGAAATGCCGGAGCATGTTGAAATTCTGCGGCAGCAGCCCAAGACAAAATGTCTGTTAGTGGACGGCTACAATATGATTCATTCCTGGAGTGAACTTATTCCCTTGGCTGAGGCGGATCTTTCGGCAGCCCGCGAACAGCTGATCCAGCGGCTTTCCAGCTTTCAGGGAACCCGAACGGGAATCTTGATCATCGTCTTTGATGCCTATCAGGTTAAAGACAATCCCGGCTCTATTCAAAAGCTGCATAATCTTTATGTCGTCTATACGAAAACCTCTCAAACCGCAGACTCCTACATCGAAAAAGCAACGCATCAGCTCGCCGATCAATTTGAAGTGACCGTCGCGACTTCCGACGGCATGGAGCAGCTGATCATTCTGGGGCAGGGCGCAATGCGGCTCAGTTCCCGCGAACTGGAAGCGCAGGTCAATCAGCTGCGTCATCAACATCGCCTGCAGGAACAAAGAAATTTGGAGCCTCACCGTCCGTTAAAAGAACTGAAAACTCTGCTTCCCGATCCCGATGAGGATCAATAATGCTCTTTCCTGATAAAAACGAAAAACGCAGATTCAGCAGCATTGCCTGTTTCCGATCTGCGTTTCATTTTTTTATTGCCTGAAAGCGAAACAACTGCTTAAAGACTATGCAAGTTTTTGCGGGAGCGTTCCGCAAACTCATATAAAATCAAAATTTGAATATATACCCTAAAAACTGGTACGTGTGCTTATACAGCCGGGCTGTAAAAAGCAAATTCAGCAAGTCCTTGTCCAGCTTGCCGACAAGCCCCACAACAAATTCCCCTTCAATCAACTCTCGAAAAGCGAATGATGAGCTTCATACCCGGACCGAAAAGGGCCTGCAATAAAACTTCAGATCATTAAATTTCCTCATAGAAGCGCCTTTTTGAAGTCAAACCCTGAGAGGTGAAAACAGCCAGATAGCCTAGTGCGGCACCAATAAGGCATAGGTATGCCTACTTTGTAAAAACACCACAAATCGTTTCGTCATTGTCCGACAAGGACTTTCCTGCTACATCACCATAGAATTCAAAGCTGCTGAAGCCTACGGTTTGAATTTCCGATAACAGCTTTTCTTTGGAAAAGAAATGATCCCATATATTGTAGCAATTTATCGCTTCATCGGTCAAAACAACACATTGGCGAAGTTCTGTGGCATCCTCATCATCATACTGGTATACAGACTCCAGACAAATATGCGGCTTTTCACACCAAAAACCGCCTTCCTCGTGGCATTGCCAAGTACGGCTTTCTTTTTTTCTCATTTTTGGCGTAAAAACATCAACAATAAACTTCCCATTTTGTTTTAACGCTTTATAAATCTTCTTTAATAAAAGAAGTCTGTCCGCTTTCGGCAACGCAGCATAATCGCAGTAGATCAATGTAACGACATCAAATTGATTTTTGTAATCAATCGTCAGATAATTTTGATAATGGTACTCAATAGGGCTGTTTTGCTGTATCGCTTGTTCTTTTGCATAAGCGATTGAACGGCTGGAAAAATCCACGCCTGTAACGCAATATCCAGCCGCATGAAACCGCTGTGCATAAAGGCCGGGACCACAACCCAAATCCAATAAGGACTTATATTGGGCTGGCGGTGCAATTTTAGAAATCCAGTGAACCGACCGGTCAAGAAATTCATGCTTTCGAGTTGCCGCATCCTCCTGCGGATTGAGATGTGCCGCCAGCATCCCTTTGGATATATGCGCGTCATTCCAGAACTCTCCAGTGCTGGAAGCATATAATTGCGGCTTTTCAAGAAAACCGCTTAATTGTCGAATCATCAATACTCTCCTCCTGGTCTAAGTCAAACTCCTTGAGCAATTCGGTTAAGACACGTCCATGGAATATCTCTTTTACCAGAAAATCACTAACTCCACTTTCTTTGCCTAAGGTGAATTATTTTCATTCTAAAGGTAGGCCTCCTAAAAGTCAAATTCAAAGCAACATAGTTAAAAATCGTCACTTATTTCTGCAAGACTTTATACCGTTTTAGTCAATTTGGAAAGTATTGGAGGCAGCTAATGACCAATATATAAATTACGCACTCAACAAAGCCCTACCTTTATTCCACGCTGTTCATCCACAGCCTGAATCCGCTGATCCGCGCCTGTTCTTCGGCTTCAGTTAACACCTTTGAACTGTCCCGATCTTCGATTCTATGCGTCTTGATGATTTTCGCTCCCTGTTTATAATGAACGGACGGGAATTTTGTGATGGAATACCGTTCCATAAACGCAATAAAGTCCAATGCGGCCTGTTCCTGTTTTGCTGACGCGTTCATCAACGTCTCTGTGTCCAGAAAATAGTAAGCGCTGGCTTGATGAAGTTTCAGCTTTTGCGTATCCTGAATAATTGCCTGACAGGTGATGTCTTTAGCACCGCAGTACAGAATAAAATAGTTCTCCTCGGTGTCCATCAAACTTTCCAGTTCATCCTTAGTAATCGTCTGCATCTGTGGAGAACGGCTGATCTCAGCGCCCAAGCTGGACCTCTTTACCGCGGTACAGCTGATTAGAAACAGGCAAACTGCGGCCAAAACAATTGCTTTTCTCATAAAATTCATCCTCTGTTTCTATAAAACCTGAAGCGATATTTAAAATGATTTGAAAATATGAAATAAAAGACGAAGTGTTTTGCCCAAATGGACTTGCTTCGTCTTTTCTATTTATTTCATTGGCTGAGAATTCAGCGTTATCAATTCAGGTTAAACCTGAATTGGAAGCCTCGCTTTCTTCTCTCTTTGATATAGGAATAAAAACCAAAGACCCTGATTTATTCGCTTAAACCTTCTTCATCCTTGTCCATTGGTATGCCCTCTCCAGACTCACTTTCTATTCATGATTCAATTCAAGAGTTTTCTTTTTAGTTTCCTCTCCCCGTTCTGGTAACGAAGAAGGAAACGGCTTAAAATTCGAGCAGCACCTTTTTCATGAGAACCTCCTGTGAGATCAATCGGATCTTTCTGCTTGATCCTCATCTCTTTCTTTATCTATATCATAAACGATTAAGAATTAGAAAACAGTCTGTTTTTTTAAAATTTTTTCCTGTATAATTAAAGTGTTGAGGATAAAAAAATCTTATTTACATCATCTTTAAACAAACAGAACACTCTCTTTTAAGTATTCTGCTTTGATTACAACCAATAAACAGAAATGAGGTTTTCATCAGCATCCATTCGCTTCGTATTCAACTCATGGAATGGATGCTTTTTTAATTGCAAGTCTTAAGCTGCATGTTTTATCATCCTAGAGCTGAGGAGGAAGAGAAGCCGCTTCTCTTTCCCCACTGCACCTATATCGCCGATCATTTTCATTCCTCAAACTGATTTGGAGTCGTAATCCCCACTTCTAATTTGTTCTCAATTATGTGATACACCGAAATAATTGAGAACGCCCTTATTTATTGTACATAATATTTCAGCTGATATTTCCCAATTTCATTTTCGAAGATGATATAATGTTCACCTATTTCATTTGGAAAACGTTCTATTTCTTTGCCATTCTCATAGGCAGTAAAACCCTCTGAAATAAAGTCATAATCCTTTATAGAATCATAGGGTGGTATCCACCCATCATAATATTCTCCTGTTATTGTATAATTTTCATTCACAATAAGTAGTGGCACTAGGCTAAAAACACCACTGTTATTCTTAAATGTAACTAATACTCCGTCAAAATACTGATTCATAGTGGATCCTAAAATTGATTCTTGACTTGAAAGATAACCATACAAAATAGAATCACCGTTTACTTTCATTTCAATCGTACATTCACTCGTAACTTCTTTATAAAAGTATTGTTCATTTTCGTCATTAGTAATCGTCATAATAGTACTAAAGCCTCCGGCACCATGAACAATTTCATAATCCGTACTCATTTCTTGATTTTGAATTGACTTTATAAATTGCATTGCTGCTTGCTTATTAAGGATCACAAAGACATGAGATCCAATATCACTTTGTAGCAAAGTAAGCCCCACAACATTATTGGGAATTATGTCTTTAAAAGTGATATTACCCTTTGGGAATTCATATAGAGTTTTATCAGAAATTGAGGGTGTAGGAGTAATACTAGGTTCAGCAGAAATAGAGGGTTGTATTTCAGCAGGCTTTTCACATCCTGTTAATAAAATTAGCAATAGTATCCAAAGTACCCGTTTTAACATATCTTAATTATCCTTGTCCATGGATATGTCCTCTCCAGACTCACTTTCTATTCATGATTCAATTCAAGAGTTTTCTTTTTAGTTTCCTCTCCCCGTTCTGGTAACGAAGAAGGAAACGGCTTAAAATTCGAGCAGCACCTTTTTCATGAGAACCTCCTTTGAGATTGATCGGATCTTTCTGCTTGATCCTCATCTCTTTCTTTATCTATATCATAAATGATTATGAATTAGAAAAAGTCTATTTTTTTTAATTTTTTTCCTGTATAAATAAAGCGTTGAGGACAGTGAAGCAGGCTGCCTTTTATTGTCGGTTTTTCCTTAACATCCGTCCAGCCGCCGCCTGCGTATGGTGCTTATGATCAATCGTCACAACGCCATTCACCAGAACATAATCAATACCTTCCGGATATTGAAAGACATCTGCATCCCGATCATAGCTGTGCAGCTGTTCGCGATCCAAAATCACGATATCCGCATAAGCGCCAGTTTCAAGCACGCCTCGCTTTTCAATTCCAAATCGTTCGGCCGGTTTCTGGGTGATTCTGTGAATCAGCGCTTCCAGCGGTAGCTGCTTTTGATAGCGCGTCAAATAACGGATGATAAAGCTGAAATTCATCGGATTCGGAGTCATCTGAATATCTTCATTTAATCCAAAGTTCATGGTTTTATCTCCGGTAAAGCCATCTGAGCACGGCATCGCAAGACGGTGCATGCACAGGATATCATTGGATTCGACAGCTCCCGGCATGGCCATCTCCGCTCCCATATCGCAGTCTTCCGCAAACAAATCCATCACCAGATCCAGTGGATTCTGCTTTCGTTCTTCGGCATAAGCATAGAGATTCTTTCCGATGTGCGCCGCGTTTTCATGCCGGGAAATCGTCAGGATCGGATATATACTGCTCATCAGATTCCGATGATCCAAAAATGGATAATGGCCGGCTTCCACCACGGTGTGGATCATTTTGCGGAAATCCGGAACTTTGAAATTTTCTGCCAGATGCTGACGGCTGCCGCTCATCAAGACAAACGGACGCAGAAATGTCGCAAAATAGGGTACAGTCATATCCATGCTGTAAGGGGAAGGGATCACATCATAGCTGAGATCACAGCCCCGCTTTTCCATCTCTTCAAAATAAGCCAGCGTTTTCCGCGCCGCTTCTGCATTCGTCTTTTCATCAATTCCCATGCCCAGCGTATGCACATGAGAAACATTGGCGCGCACGCCGGCCGCCATGGCCTGTTTCAGCATATCCTCATAACCGCCCATGCGGTCAGGTTTGCCCTCATTGTCGGTGTTGCGGGTATGCGAAGCAAATATTCCGTCATAGTCCTTAACTATTTTGAGCATTCTGACTGTTTCATCAAAAGTCGCAAACGGCCCTGGGACATATTGCGGATCGGTTCCGGTTGACAAACCGAAAGCCCCGTCTTCCAGACATTGGCGAGTTAATTCTTCCATTTTCAGAATTTCTTCTTCCGTGGCCTCACGGCAGCAGTCCATGCCCATTACCGTTCCGCGAATCGCACTGTAACCCGCTAAAGAAGCAATGTTGCCATCCAGCGGCTGCTGATCACATTTGTCCAGATATTCCTTGAATGAATGCCAGTCCATCTCAATGCCATATTGTTCTTTTAAGGCCTTCACCGCTTTTTCTTTCGGCAAAAGCAGCGCTGTCATTGTAAAATAGGAAGGTTCTGCCTGAAAAGCCACCTTAGGATCAATAATCGCACTGCGGTACAGCTCCTCACCCACCGGGCCATACGAATGTCCGCAGTTGCCTCCCACCACGGTCGTCACGCCCTGCATCAGATAATTCGTCATCGACGGCTGAAATAAAACAGATAAATCAGAATGAGAATGGGGATCAATAAAACCCGGTGTGATCACTTTGCCTTCTGCCTGAATTTCCTGCTTTGCGGACTGATGGCTCAGATCTCCGATCGCACAGATTCGATCTCCAACTATCCCCACATCACCAATTCTACCTGGCTTTCCTGTTCCATCGACGATCAGCCCGCCGCGGATAAGAATATCAAACATAACTAATCCCTCCCTTTTTCCTTCATTATAGACCGGAACTTCCGGAATCCAAAGCAAATTCATCAACGAAAAAAGAGAACAGCTTCAGATCGCCATTCTCTTTCATCATTTAACTTTTCGTTTCTAATTTCTCTAAGCTTTTCCTTGGACAGCGGACATAACTTAAAGTGAAATTCTAACTTCATTTTCTGAATCTGTTATTTCTTTTAGAAACTGATTTTTTTCATTCCTGTGATCCTCAAAATCTAGCTTATCACCTTCTTTTGAAATTCAAGTTATGAAAATCTATTTTTTCTTGTCCATTGGTCTGTCCTCTCCAGACTCACTTTCTATTTTTAATTCTTTGTTTTCGCAATTTGAGATTCAGTTCCCTCTCCTTGTTCTGGTAACAAAGAAGGGAACGGCTTAATATTCGAGAAGTACCTTCTTCATGAGAACCTCCTTTTGAGACCACGGGATCTTACTGTTTGATCCTCATCTCTTTCTACACCCATATAATACAATATATAAAATAAGGAAACAGTCTTTTTTTTAAAAATTTTTTGAGGTATAATTAAACTGTTGAGGGCAGTTTCATTGAAGCTGCTCTTTCTTGTTGTCATTTGTCTTTCAGCATCCATATTCTTAATGAAACTTGGCATAAGAAAATTCACTTTATCTTTAGCAGGATTCTGACAAAAATCCGCAGAGGGATCGCTGGAATCTCATTTCATTTTTATATCAACATGAGCACATCCAATTTCCGCAAAGTAAATTCATCCAATATATCCAATTTCCGCATTAATCAAATTAATCTAACAAAAAAAGGACGCGAAGTCCCTAAAGAAAACATGAAAAATAAGCCAGAGCCAGCGGCAGAATGATCAACAGAAATCCTTTCAGGGAAATCCAATCATATTTGCTTTGTTCCTTCGCTTGTTCCTGAGCGAACTTTACCGGCATAGAATTCATCGTATACGATAGCGGAACTTTGGAAAAGAAATAAAGCGCTAAAATTACAAAAGCAGCACTGCCGAAAAATTTTCGGATTCCCAGCATCAGAAAATAGTCAGCTAGCGATAATCCGATGATCGCCAAACAATACAGAAGATAAATAACGCCTAAAAGTTTGTTTCTTCGCATCCTTCATTCTCCTCTCCAACACAGAATGATCTTTTTTATTTGAGGCCTGGCTATACGCCGTAAAGATTACTTTAATTTCATTATAGAACAAGTCAAACAAAAAGAGAATGATTCGCCTTTGAACTTTCAGGAATTCATTCTCTTCTTTTAAACTTTTTTAATTCAGTCCTTACCAGCCGAATTCCTTATAGTGCGGATAAACTTCGGCGTTGTTGTAATCGGTCCCGCCTGGGAAATTTGCGCTCTTGAGCAGCAGCGGTGTTTTCCCGCTTTTTTGCATTTCTTCCAATACAACAGCGGTGACAGACCAAAGAATATAAGAACTCGCAATACCGCTGGCCGCGGCAAAATTCGCTTCGATGCCGTCCACCTTCAACATCGCTTCTGCTGCCGGGGCGCAGTTATCCAATGTCAGATCGACAAATTCATACAGTTTCTTTCCAGAAGAATGAACCGCGTCGACTGTTTGAGCATAACTCATGGAGCTCATTGCAATAACCTTGACGCCCATCTTCTTGGCTTCCCAAGCCAGATCGACAACCCCTTTTGTCCGGCCGGAAACCGAGCCGACGAATAAAATATCGCCCGGGCGGATCGTTGAGGCTTTTAAGATATACGCCCCCAGACCTTCCATATCTGTATCCAGATCGCTGCGGTCACGTTCACGGGCATCTGACTGTACATCTAATTTATAATGAAAAGTCCGGTAAAAAGCCGGTCCCCCGCCGCGGTTAAACAGATCCATTTCAATGGAATGGCAAATACCGCTGAGATAGATATTGCCGCCTGCGTCAATGGTTTCCGCAATCATTTTGCCTGCTGTGATGATGTTTTCCCGCTGTGTTGTTTTGATTTGTTCAAATAGTTGATCGACACGTTTCTGATAATCGTCCAATATCATAATTCCTTCTCCTTCTTTCAGTTTTATCATAGCAAATTCGCTTCTCAATTACTACTGAAATCGGTTAAATAATTCACCTTTAGCAAAAATAAGCGGGTTAACATTGCAGTATTTGTGATTGTTTTCGTTTTTGCATTGACCCGACAGTGGCTGTCGGGTTTTTAATAGAAAGGACGGAGGATAAAGAAATGAAGAAAACTCAAAAATGGTTTTACTCTCTTGCTGCGGTGGCGCTGATCTTCAGCGGCTGCAGCGCCAAGCCGCAGGAAAAATCGGCGGACGGGGCGATGACGGCTGGAACGTATACCGCAACATCCAGCGGTTACGCAGGGGAAATGGAAGTCAGCGTTACGGTTGACGAAGAAAAGATTCTCACCATAGAAATTGGGGAGAACAACGAAACGCCTAGTGTCGGCGGTATGGCGATCGAGCAGCTGCCAGGCCAAATCATCGACGCGCAAAGCATTGCGTTAGATGGCGTCAGCGGCGCGACGTACACGTCAAAAGCAATCCTGGATTCAGTCAAAGATTGTCTGACCCAGGCGGGCGCGGATCTTTCCCTGTTTGAGAAATCCCCGACCGCAAGCACAGGCAAAGAAATCACAATTTCGTCCAACGTGGTGATCGTCGGGGCGGGCGCGGCCGGTCTGAGTGCGGCGCTGCGGCTTCAGGAGCTGGGACAGGAGCACATTCTTGTCATCGAGAAAATGGCGTATACCGGTGGGGCTTCTGCAACCTGCGGCGGCGGGTTCTCCGCGGCGGGATCAAAGTATCAGAAGGAAGCAGGCATTGAAGACACTCCTGAACTGATGATCGAAGAGCTGCTGAAAAAAGGACACAACATCAACGATGCAGAACTGACCAAGCTGCATGCCGAAAACTCAGCGGCCGCGATCGACTGGCTGATCGACGACATCGGCGCGCAGTTCAACGTTCCCCAGCCGAGTGAAAAAGGCATCGCCCGCGACTTTACAGCAGTGGGCGGAGGCGCTGGTTTCATGCAGACGCTTCACGATGTCGCCCAGCAGCGCGGAATCGAAATCCAGCTGAACACTCAGGCTACTGAACTCATTGTCGATAACGGCATTGTGACCGGAGTTAAGGCCAAGGATAACAAGGGGAATCAATACACAATTGACGCGAAAGCGGTTTTGCTTGCCACCGGCGGTTACGGCAGCAATCAAAAACTGATTGAAAAGGCTGACGTTGGACGAGTCATCTATTATGGTCCGGTTTCCTCAAATGGCGAAGGTCTGGAAATGGCGCAGAAAATCGGCGCAAAAGTCACAAATCTGCAATATCTCGGAGTCAAGCCGAACGGGCTGGAAGTCACAGCCGGCGTTGGCAAATATACCCAACCTGCCAACAACGCGATGTGGAAAGCTTCCGCTGGAATTCTGGTCAATGACGCCGGAAAGCGCCTGATCAGCGAAACAAGCAGTGAGCAGGAATTAGTCAGCGTCTACAAGCAGCAGAACGATTGGGCAATGTATACCGTTATGGACCAGGCGGCCTATGACATATTCTATAAAACAGCGATTGAAAAACACCTGTTCTCGGAAACCGAAGCCAAGACCTGGATCGAGGAAAAAGGAACAGGGACGACCGTCTTTGTCAAAGGGGAAACCCTTGCCGATGCCGCTCAGCAGGCCGGCATTGATGCTGAAGCCTTGGCTGAAACCCTTGAAGCTTACAACCAAGGTTATGAGGCTGGCAAAGATGAGTTCGGCCGGACGCTGAGTGCTGAATTCAAAACTGACGGACCCCTCTATATCGTCAAACAGAACCTGCGGTTTGCGACCAGTTTAGGAGGTCTGGATATCAATCCTGAGTGTCAGGTCTTAACCGAGCTGGATGAACCGATCGCTGGACTGTACGCGGCCGGCGAAGTCGTCGGCAACGTCCAGGGCGACGCGTCCAGCGCGTATCTTAGCTGGGCTGGCACTTCGGGCAAGCTGGCGGCGGAAAGCATTGACGCTGTATTAAAATAACTAAGAATCAAGGCATGGAATAATGCGTTTCCATGCCTTTTCTTGACTTGACATTCCTTTGTTTTCTAGTACACTGTAAGCGGCAAAGGGAATGATCTTGATGGCAAACTATAAAATTGGAGAATTATCGAAATTGTTAAAAATTCCCGAAACGACAATCCGATATTATGACAAAATGGGGATCATTGATTCCCGGAAAAATGAAGAAAACGGATATCGTCTTTTTAATGATGTGGACATGCATAATCTGATGCATTATAAAATGTATCGCTCGTATGGCCTGAGTCAGAAAGCGGCTCAGCAATGCATTTATGATTTTGAGCTTTCTGAAATTGATCAGACATTGATGAAGAATCTGACAAACATTGATCTTCAGATCAGTTTTTTAACGTCGAAGAAGAATATCATTTTACAGAAAAAACAGTTTATTGAACAATTAGACAGCCAACTGGGCACGCTGAGCGAAGTGGAACGGGAAGCCAGTTATTTGATCGGCTACCGCAAGCGCGATGAGGAACAGACTTCCCTGATTCAGAAAAAAGCGAACAGTGCCGTGATTTCCAACTGGCTGGAGTATTTTCCGCTTGTCAAAATGACGCCTTTTTTGTTGGAAAAAGATGTACGAATGCGATCGGATGAAGGATACAGCGGACTTATCCTATCGCAGAAGCTGGCTCATGAATTCAACTTGCCGCGCTGCGAAGACGTCATGGAACTGCCGGCCTGCCGCTGCGTCAGTTATATCTTTCAGCGTCAAAACGCGATGTCCGTTCCTTTTATTCGTTATTTAGAGCCGGTTTTCCGCTACATGGAAGAACGGGCCTATGAAATTGACGGCATCGTTACCTTTGATCCCTACATTGCGTTAAAAAAGCACAGCGAACACCTCTTTTACGGACGGGTTCTGGTGCCGGTCAGGGAAAAACCGGATCTTGGTTAATTTTTATTTGAGCTGCGCTGAGCCGAAGAAGCTATTCTCTCTGAATTATTCGATTTATTTTTTTCAGACAAGCCTATGAAATTGAGTTTTTAAAAAATTGAATTCGCTCTCTCATTTTTGCCTAAAATCATAGAAAAGACAGGGTTCATGAAAACTTTTGCTTTACGCGCTGTTTTCCTATCCCCTGCCTTTTTATCTGTTTCCATTATCGCCCCAGAATGGTTCGGTCCGATAAGGCCGCATGCTCGCTGGCATACAGCGCCATGACGTCCTTCACCGTCAGCCGGAGGCGTTCTTCGCCTTGATAGATATGCAGAATCTTGCCTTCATTCATCACAATCGTTTTATTGCCATAAGCCAGTGCATTTTCGATGTTATGCGTAATCATCAGCGTTGTGATCTGATCCCGTTCGATGATTTGCCGCGTCAGAGCCATGATCGACTCCGCTGTTCGCGGATCCAGCGCCGCGGTGTGTTCATCCAAAAGCAGAAGTTTCGGCGTGACCACGGTCGCCATTAATAACGTCAGAGCCTGACGCTGACCGCCCGACAAGTGACCTGCCGGGGTTTTCATCCGGGTTTCCAATCCGAGATTTAAGGATTTCAGCAGATCGTAAAAGAACTGCTCATCTTTACGGCTGACGCCCAGCTGCAAAGACCTTCGCTTTCCCCGACTGTATGCCAGTCCCAGATTCTCTTCAATCGTCATTGAAGGCGCTGTTCCCTTGAGCGGATCCTGAAACAGCCGTCCGATCGTATGCGAACGGCGATGTTCCTTCATCCGGGTCAGATCCTGCCCGTTCAGCATGACCTGTCCTTCGCTTAGTGGCAGACTTCCGGCAATCCCGCCTAAAAGGGTGCTTTTGCCGGCGCCGTTGGAGCCGATCACCGTGGCGAAATCTCCGGCTTCTAAGGTCAGGCTGACATGATCAAGCGCAATTTTTTCATTGATCGTTCCGGCATTAAAGACCACCGTTGCTTCTCGTACTTCAAGCATGGCGTTTCCTCCTTGTTTTCATTTTTCCCTGGACCTGCGGCACAGCCAAGGCTAAGACGACTAATGCGGAAGAAAATAATTTCAGATCGCTGGCCGCCAATCCCAGAGAAAGAGCGAACGTCAGCACGAACCGATAAACGATCGTCCCAGCGCAAATCGACGTCAGATGATGAACTAAGCCGCCCCTGCCAAGCAGTGTTTCTCCGATAATGATTGACGCCAATCCCAGCACCAACATGCCCAGGCCGCCGTTGTTGTCCGCAAACTGCTGCTGCTGCGCCAACAGACCGCCTGATAAAGCAACCAAGCCGTTGGCCAGCGCCAGGCCGAGAATTTTCATAGAATCCGTGTTGATCGAGGAGGCCCGCACCATTTCCTCATTGTCCCCCGTGGCCCGTAACGACAGTCCCAGCTGAGTTTTCAAAAACACTGTTAACAGGATCACCAGCACGACGACGATCAAAAACAGAATCCCGGTCGTCGCCTGCGGAAATTTCCCTTCAAACAAGGAAAACAACGTGGTCTTTTTATACAGCGATAAATTCGGCTTGCCGCTCATAATTCTCAAGTTGACCGAATACAAGCCCGTCATCGTCAGAATCCCCGCCAGAATCGGCTGGATTTTTAAACGGGTATGCAAAAGTCCGGTAATCCCGCCGGCCAGGATGCCGCCTACAAAGGCAGCTGCCAGTCCCAACAGCGGATGGCCTGCCAGTGCCAAAACAGCGCTGATCGCCATCCCGGTCACAAAGCTGCCGTCCACCGTCAAATCCGGCGTATTTAAAATCCGAAAAGACAGAAACAAACCCAATGCCAGCACGGAATAAACCAGTCCCAGCTGCAGTGTGGAAAAAAATGTGTCCAGCGACATGTTCTAGCGCCTCCTTCGCTTTCTCTTTATTGCGGATCGTTTAACAAGACTAACTGCGGATCCGCGGCCACACTGTCCGGCAGCGTCAGCTGCAGCGCTTCTAAGGCGTCCGCATTGACGTAAATGCTGAGATTCTGGTTAAATATCTTCACTGGAATTGCGCTGACATCCGTCCCCTGAAGCACCTGATCCACCATCCGTGCCGTTTCCTTGCCCAGATCCACATAATTGATGCCAATGGTTGCGGTTCCGCCATCCATCACCATCGAATCGGCGCCGACATACACTGGAATCTGCGCTGAACGAGTAATCTGGGTAACGGTGCTCATCGCCGTTGCGACTGTGTTGTCATTCGGCGAAAACAAAGCGTCGCATTTTTCACTCAGCACCTGCACCGCCTGCGCCACCTCAGAGGTGTTGGCGACCGGCGCTTCCATCACCGTCAGTCCCCGTTTTTCGGCAGCGACCTTGGCCTTGGCGATATTGGTTTGGGAATTGACCTCACCGACGTTATAAACCATCCCCAAGGTCTTTAAATCCGGCTGCAGCTGCAGTGCCAGATCCAAAATCTGTTCCACTGCCACTTCATCGCTGGTGCCGGTAATGTTCTGATCCGGATGTTCCAGGCTCGTAGTCAGTCCGGCCTCAATCGGATCGGTCACCGCCGAGAAGATCACCGGCGTCGTTTCCGCCAGCTTCGCCGCAGACTGGGCTGTCGGCGTGGCGATGGCCACGACAACGTCTAGCTTTTCCGATTGGAATGACGAAACGATCGAGCCGATATTGCTTTGTTCCCCCTGGGCATTTTTAAACACAAGCGTGCAGTTTTCCCCATCCTTATAGCCCAAAGCTTCCAGTTCCTCTTTGAAGCTGTCGTAAATCATATTCAGCGAGGTATGCTCCATCAGCTGAATGACGCCGATCCGCGGACCCTCCACGATCTTTTTCGAACAGCCGGTTAAGCTCATCAAGATTCCTAACGCTAACACCATCATCAATTTTCCTGTTTTTTTCATATTCTTTCTCCTCCGGTTTTCATCCTTTTTTTCTCAAAATACTGATGCCTGTTTACGGACGGCTTTTTCAGCCCGTCCCTCACTCCACATGCGGATGCTGAACATCCTCATCGCCTCCTATTCTTCTGGCTTTTAAGCGAGAGGATCCCGGATCAATAAAAAACCTGCCCTCGCGGAAAAGTATCAAACTTTCCATCAAGGGCAGGCTGAATTTCCTGCGGTACCACCTTGTTTGAAAAAAGACGTTCACACAGTCTTTTCTCCACTCACCAAAAATGCCAACACATTTTCTGCCTTTTAACGTCGGCTCACGTCCGCAGCTACTCGATTTCTCTTTCACTTGGCCCTCTGAGGTCCATTTACCCAGCGGCATCTCTGTCTGGCTTCCACCTTACCCAAACTCTCTTAAAGCGCCTGTCTGTGCTTGATCTCCCCATCACTGGTTTATCTTCATTCTACACGTCAGAAAGGAAAAGTCAATGGGATTTTTACCCGGATATTCCTGGTTTTTTCCGCTTTTTCAGCTTTTTTCCCAAGAAAATGGCGCTTTTTACCACTTTTCCTTCTCTCTTTTTTGCCAATCTATAAGATTGTGGTAAAATAAAGAATGATTCATCAAAATGGATTTCTGCGGAAGTCCCCCACAGAGTAAGGAGAATCAAAGCGAATGTCAGAACAAAACAAATCTATGGATCCTCAAGAATCCCAAAATAAACCGAAGAAAAAAAAGCGCAGAGGTTCATTAGGGAAGAAAATTGCGATCTTCTTCGTTTATTTTCTTCTGATTGCCGGTCTGGCGGTTGGCGGAGGCGGCTTATATATCGCTTCTGAAATGATCAAGGATGCGCCTGAAATCAGTTTAAACGATTTTGAAGGATTGGAGTCATCCCAGATCTATGATCAGGATGGAATTTTGATTACCGAGCTGGGCGCGTATCTGCGTGAAAATATCACTTATGAGGATATGCCCAATTCGTTGGTCGACGCGTTTGTCGCGATTGAGGACTCACGCTATTTCGAGCATCCCGGCTTCGATGTACCGCGGTTTGCGAAAGCGGCGCTGGAAAATTTAAAATCCAAGAGCTTCGGTCAGGGCGGTTCCACCTTTACGATGCAGCTTGTAAAAAACACCTACTTCCAGGTGGATGATCTGGAAAACTCCACGATTGCGGAAAAGTCCGTTGATCGTAAGGTCCAGGAAATCTGGACAGCGCTGAAGCTGGAAAAACAGATTGATAAGAAGCAGATCTTTCAGCTGTATTTGAACAAACTGAACTTCGGCGGCAATATCCGCGGCGTGCAGAAAGCGGCGCAGTATTATTTTGGCAAGGACGCAAAAGATCTGAGCTTGGGTGAAAGCGCGCTGTTGGCAGGGATTATCAACCGGCCTAACGCCTATAATCCGTATGAAAATCTCGATTATGCCACCAACCGGCGCAATACCGTGCTGGATATGATGGTTTATCATGGTTATATTACTGAAATGGAGGCCGATCTGGCCAAATCCATCCGGGTGGAGGATTTGTTAGTCGGCGAGGATTACACAATTTCCGAAAGCGGCGGACCTTACCAGGCTTATGTCGACGCGGTGATTGAAGAAGTCAAGCAGATCACCGGCAAAGATCCGGCCCTGACGCCGATGAAGGTTTACACCAACATGGACCGTACCGTTCAGGAACAGATCGACGCGATCCAGAAAGGCGAAAATATTGAATATCCGGATGAGCTGATGCAGATCGCAATCGTTTCGATGAACAATCAGACGGGTGAAATCCGCGGCTTAGGCGGCGGACGGAACTATTCCGGCGCGCGTCTGTTAAACCGGGCGATCAGCCAGTTTAAACAGCCGGGTTCAGCCGTAAAGCCGTTTCTGTCTTACGCGCTGGCCTTTGAACATCTGGGATGGGCCACCGATCATGTGATTACCGACCGGCCGATTGTATATCGCGGAACCAAAAAGGTCATCAATAACTTTGACGGACAGTACCGCGGCGACGTAACGCTGCAGCAGGCTGTAGGACAGTCGCTGAACACGCCGGCGATTCAGACCTTGCAGGAAGTTATCGATACGATTGGGCGCTCCAAGGTTGTCGATTATCTGCAGAGCTTAGGCTTCTCGCAGGTCAACAGCGACAACTTTGATACCGGCTATGCCATCGGCGGCTCCAGCTTCCAGGCCAGCGCGACGGAAATGGCCAGCGCGCATGCCGCTATGGTTAACGGCGGACGTTATGTCAAGCCGCATACCATATCCCGCATTGAATTCAACGACGGCACCGCGGATTACGTCGCCGATCACGACGGCAAACAGGTGATCAGCGAAGAAGCGGCCTACATGTCCAGCACTCTTATGCAGTACTGCGTTGAAGGTCCTTATTTCAACTACATGCAGGTTTTAAAGCGCAGTTATCCAGTTTATGCCAAAACTGGAACGACAGACTGGGGCAAAGACGGCCTGCGGTTCGGGATTCCGGAAGGCGCGGCTAAAGATAAGTGGATGATCGCTTCCACCAGTCAGACGACCAATGTGGTATGGGTAGGTTATGATAAAGGCGTGAAGGATGAAGGCACCTATTTCAACAACGCGAAAAGCAAGCTGAACATACCAGGCCAAATCTGCGAACTACTTCTGGACGCCAATTATGATGAAGCGGATCCGCCGAAAGCCCTGACCCGTCCGGATGGCGTAGAAAACATCACTCATATTATCGGAACTTTCCCGTATGCTTCATTGGATGGCGTAGATCCAAGTCTGTCGACAACCGGCCTGATTAAAAAAGAATACAACAATCTTGTTTCGCCATGGGGCAATTCTGAGCAAAAGCTGGAAAGCACCGTCAGCGGCTACATCGATGAATGGGGCGGACTGACGATCAACTGGGGCGGCTATCGCGGCGATCTTCCGGCCAATCAGAAGGAAATCAGCTTATCGCAGGGTGACATTTACGTTTACGCTGTCGGACAAAAGCTGTTTGACTGGAACTGGATTCTCGGCAATCCGTACTACTACGCTAAAGTCTACCTCAACGGCAATCTGTACCATGAAGTCAGCTCGGATCAGCCAACTTACTATGACTGGGTTGAAGGCGGCGGCAGTGTCAAGGTCTGCGGCTACTATGTTTACAGCACCGGCTTACACAGTGAGGAACAATGCGTCACTGTACGTTAACATATAAAACCGTTTTCCGAAAAGGAGACGGTTTTTTCATACTTTTTTGTCCCTACTTGACCCGTTTTCCTCTGGCTATGACCAGTTAGAAACCTTTCTTCCAAGGCTTTAAAACAGAAAAAAGAACCTGCCCTAGGCAAGTCCTGATTTGAAGTCTTTGTTATTTCAGAATACGGCTGATCGCGGCATTGACCGATTTGCCATCCGTTTTTCCCTGATATCGGGCCATCATTTCTTTAATCAGCATCCCTTTGTTTTTCACAATCGGCTCCAGCTGCAGCTCAGCCATCAAAGCATATACCGCTTCATTCAGTTTCGCTTCGCTCATCTGCGCCGGCAGATAGGCTTCGATGATCTCAATTTTGCGCTGGGTTTCGGCAATCAGATCCGGCCGGGAAGCAGGCGTCTGGGCCAGCGAATCCTTGGTCTGCTTCAATTCCTTTTGTACGTACGTCAGCTCTTCTTCTTCACTTAAAGGTTTTCCTGCTTCCTTTTCCGCTAGGGCAATCGCGGAGATCAATAAACTGCAGACACCATTTTTCACGGTGTCTTTTTCTTTCAGGGCCTGCATCTTATCTTTTCTTAATGTCGTTAATAATACTCCCATAAAATCATCCTTCTTTCCGTCTTTTTATTTATTATACCCCGTTTTTGAGCTGGGTTTCAACTGCCTTGCCGACAAACCTCCATGCGCCGCAGACCAAAGACTGATCAGACTGCTGAAGTTGAGGAGGGTTGTTCGATTTTCTGCGCATGATAATAAATCCTGACCTGCGTTGTCGGATATTTGTGATTCAGCCGCTGACTGAGCCGTTTGACCACCTTATGCACATCTTGTTCCGCGCTTAGCATCAACATCACCGCTAACTGACAGGCCGCTGTTCGGGTGAAAATATCGCAGGAGCGCAGCTGATTCTTCACAATCTGAATCAAAGCATCCGTTGCCTGATTGCCAAGCTCTGCCGAAACACCCTGGACATCCAGAACTAACAAATAGGAATTGATGTCCAATCTTCGGCTTTCGCGCATCCGTGCCTGATACAGCTTGCGGAAAACTGGCTGCTCGCAGAAAAAGGCAGTGCCGTCTTCCTGAGCATTCATTTCCTCAATCAGCTCCTGAATGGTATGCGTTGACTCCCGCTCTGAGCTTAGGAAGTAAATCAAAGACTTGGATCGGCCTTCAAACTCCACGCCGAATTCATGATAAAACCGTTCGTAAATCTGATCAAAATGCTTTAAGGCCCGATTATACTCCTTGGCCTTGACCAGTTCGGATAAATAGCGATAATTGAGATCATCGGAATACGGATCCAGCGCCAGCGCCCACTGTGTGATCCGCAAAACAGCCTCTGACTTTCCGTTCTGTTCCAACAGTGCCGCTGTATCCTGAGCTAAGGTTATAACTTTTTCTTTCCAGAATTCACGCAGCGGAAGAATCCACAGAGAAGAATAGCCGGCCATCAGCTCGCCGCGGACCCGCGTTTCTATCCATTCCGGCTTTTCAGCCAGCGCTTCCGGCTTCAAAATATCCAGCTGATGCAAATCAGAATCCACCGGGGCCTGCAGTGAAAATAAATAACCGCGGCTGCCGGTTACAATCCACTCCTGATCTTTCGTTTCAGCATAAGCCTGAGTGCATTTACGCAGACGATGAATCGCAAACTTCAGGGCGTTTTGAGGATTGACGGATTCCGGCCAGAACAGTTCTATTAACCGTTCATGACTAACTAACTCTCCGCGATGAATGAGAAAATAACAAAGCAGCTCGGTCAGCTGTTTCCCTAAAATTTCGCTGAGTGCGCGAGACTGACCGTTTTCCTGCAGTGTTGGAACTCCCCAAAGTTTAATAAAATAGCGTTCCACTTTATTTCCTCCCACAGAATCAGAAGACTTTCGTCCAGTAAACCTCTGACAATGACTTTATTTTATCAGATCGCCTTGGCAACCTCAAGCCTCCTTTGCCGCGCGTCTTTCGATTGCTGTCTAACCGCAAGCAAGAAGAAGCATAAAAGTCAGGGCGTTGTCCCTGACGAATTGAACCGTGCTTTACCGTTTTCAGCGGCGAAGTCCAAGCCGCTGCCTCAGCAAGTCCTCCATGGAATACAGCCCGGCGCTCAGCATCGGAATGGCTTCCACAGCTTCCAGAATGCCGCGGATAAAGATTTCACGGCTGTCTGCGGTATGCGTAATCGTAATCTGTTCGTGATCCCCGCACAGGATCACCGTGTGTTCCCCGGCAATCTGACGATGCCGCAGCGATGTTACAGAAATCGGTTTTTGATAGCCATAGCGATCCGTTGAGAGTCCCTGCAGCGTTTTCTTCAGCATTAAAGCACTGCCGCTGGGCTTATCCTTTTTCTGTTCATGATGAATTTCAAGAATATCGCAGTCAAAATACTGGGCAATTTCCTTCTGACAGCATTTCAGCATCTTATTGACGATCGTCATGCCAATTGAAAAGTTACTGGTCATGACTACCGGTACACTTTTTGCCCATCCTTCAATCTTCTGCTTCTGCGCTTCGCTGTATCCGGTCGTTGCCAGAACCAGAGGAATGCGCTGGGTCTGCATCGCCCGCTCAATCTTGACGAAATTATCCGGATGGCTGACATCAATGATGACCTCGGGATGCTGCGGCAGCTCGGCAATCTCCCGGTAATACGAGGAGGCGATCAGACCGACACACTGCAGATCTTCCTTTTCTTCTATCCGGCTTAACAGCAAATGGCCCATCGTACCATATCCAACGATAACAATTTTCATGATCATCCCCCCTGATCAGTGTATGATGCCCAAAACTTTTCCATAACCTCGGGTCGTTGGCCCGGGTCCTTTTGCCCGGATGGAATACGATGTCAGTGTAAGGAGGAATTAACTTATGGGAATGCCTGAAATTAAAAGTAGTAACGTCACCCGTTCACAAGCGATTACCGATATTCTGCAGTCGATTGCTTTGGAGGAAGCCGCGCTGGCGCACATCCTCAATGCCGAAGGGGAAAAACTGCAGTGTGCAGTTTCCATGGAATGCATTACGATTGATAAGCTGATCGAGGTCAATGAAACGGTGCAGAGTACCATGGAAGCGGCAGCAAAATTTGAGCAGGCGCTGCAGGCGAAGCTGGCCAGTTTATTCCAGGACTGCTACAAATAGCTTTAACCGTATCCACAAGGACAAAGCACCGCTGCCCACAACTGGGCCCGCGGTGCTTTTCCCTTCATTCGCTTCTTTGATCGCTGTTGATCAGAAGTCCTCAATCTGTTTTTTGCTGCCGATTTGTCTGAGCAGTACATACAGCGTATTCCCATTCTTCAATCCGAACTCTTTAGTTCAAGAAAATCCCCGTGATCAGCAAGACGACGAGCAATTCCAGCCCCATAATAACCCATGACCAGGGATTTCCTAAATTCATCGTCCACGCGTATAAACCTCTTTTTCTGACAAAGATACGAGCATCCTCACGGTTGATATAAATCCGACCGCTCATTGCCGGATCCCCTTCTTCCTGACTGTATTTTCGTTTAGCCATAGAATCCTCCTTCGTGTTCTGCATCCGGACGATGCCAGCGATATTCAGTCCCTTGACACCCCTGCAGTACAATTTCATCTTCTTCCACGGATTTCACGCTCCAATACACGGTATTTTCATTCCAGAAACAAGCCTCACTGTTAAAAAACTTCCTATCCCCAAGCAGCGGACCGCAGGCTATCCGATTATCCTCAGCCATGAAACTGGAATTTCCCTGCCGGATATTCTGATCAAAAACGAGGCCTTCATTCATCACAGTAAGACGGGCTGCCCGGCAATACACGGAACGCGGTGACAGCTCAAAAATCAACATGTGCCTGTTGGTATTAATCTGACAGCCAATAAAATGACGCTGTCCCTCAATCGTAATGAATTCCTGACGAACACCGCGATTCCATTCCCGCAGACATTCGCCGACATGCGTCTTGTCAGCCTTCCGGTCAGAAGGCTGCAGGTTTGGATTTATTTCTTCGTTTAAATACAACGGACCCACACTTTCCTGATCCAGCCGCACCCACACCGAATCCCCTTTGTCTTCCAACTTAAAAGAGGTGCCTAACAATGAAGTCAGTGAAGGATCCGATCCGCGGATGACGCCCTGATCTATAAAAAGCGTATCGCATCGCTGCAGCGGTGTATGCAGGTTGGTCAATACCGGAAAGGTTCGGCACACACCGACGCATGCATATTGAGCCTTACTTTTCAAATACAGCCGCGACTGCAGTTCGTTCTTTTGCGGAGTGCGGAAAAATAAAATCGCAGCGGTGTCCGTCAAACCGAATTCACAATCTTTCCCGATATAAATGCCAGTCAACATTGACTTCCCCTCCTCGCTTTTTCTTTATCTTATCAAGTGGCGAACAACACCGCAAGTCTTTACGGCTTTGATGATCCGAAATCATTAAAATGCTTTCGGAACCGTTCGGAAAGATTGAAGTTTCCGCAAATTTGGGCTACACTTATGTCTAACTAAAAGGGGGAATTGTGTTGCTTAATGCCCGAGGTAAAAAATTTCTTTCGTACTACCGGCCTTATCTGAGGCTGTTTATCGCCGATATGGTCTGCGCCTTCATCGTAGCGGCGATTTCGCTGGTCTTTCCGCTGCTGACGCGCTACATTACCAATACGGTGCTAGTCGGCTCGCAGTCCGTGCAGCTGGATCTGATTTTCCGAATCGGTCTGGTCATGGTCGCGTTAATTTTCATTGAACTGCTCTGTAATTTCTTCATTACTTATAAAGGTCATTATATGGGCGTCATGATGGAACACGATATGCGGAATGAGCTGTTCAGCCATTATCAGAAGCTGTCGTTCAGTTTTTATGACGAACAGAAGACCGGCCAGCTGATGTCGCGGCTGACCAACGATCTGTTTTCATTAACTGAGCTTTACCACCATGGACCGGAAGACGTGGTGATTTCGATCATCAAGTTCTTCGGCGCCTTCTTCATTTTGCTTTCAATCAATGTTCCGCTGACGCTCATCATTTTTTCCATCCTGCCAGTCATGCTTGTTTTTGCGCTGTACTTCAACAAGAAGATGGGCAAAGCCTTTAAGCAAAACAAAGAACGAGTTGGAGATATCAATGCTAGGATTGAGGATAACTTATCCGGAATCCGTGTCGTCAAATCGTTCACCAGCGAAGGCAGTGAAATGGAGAAATTTGATGTTGAGAACAACCGCTATGTCAAATCCCGCAAGAACAGTTATCGAATTATGGCCTATTATCACTCCGGACTGAATGCCTTTACCACAATGATCACCGTCGTTGTCATTCTGGCCGGGTCCACGTTCATTTCGATGAAATGGATCCTGTTGGGGGATCTGTTGACCTATCTGCTTTACATCAACAATCTGACGGAACCCGTGAAAAAGCTGATCAACTTCACGGAACAGTTTCAGGAAGGCATCACCGGTTTCCAGCGCTTTATGGAAATTATGGAAGTCGAGCCGGATATTCAGGATAAGCCGCATGCCCGGACGCTGTCTCAAGTCAAGGGCGCAGTCGATTTTGAAGACGTTGGCTTTCAATATGCCTCGGCTTCCGATTATGTGCTGAAACACATTGATCTGCATGTGGAACCGGGAGAATACCTGGCGCTAGTGGGTTCCTCCGGGGCCGGTAAAACCACGCTGTGTTCCTTAATTCCGCGTTTCTATGAAGTCAGTGAAGGCCGGATTTTAGTCGATGGTCAGGATATCCGGGACGTTACAATGAAATCGCTGCGCAGCTGCATCGGGATTGTACAGCAGGATGTTTATCTGTTTGCGGGCAACGTCATGGAAAACATTCGTTACGGACGGCCTGAGGCCACGGAAGAAGAAGTCATTGCGGCTGCCAAAGCCGCCAATGCCCATGATTTCATCATGGAGCTGCCGGATGGGTATAATACCGATATCGGGCAGCGGGGCGTGAAACTGTCCGGGGGTCAGAAACAGCGCTTATCCATCGCCCGGGTTTTCTTAAAAAATCCGCCGATCTTGATTTTTGACGAAGCGACCAGTGCTTTAGACAATGAAAGTGAAAAGGTGGTTCAGGATTCCCTGGAACGCCTAGCCCGCAACCGCACAACGTTTGTCATCGCGCATCGCTTATCCACGATCCGCAACGCCCGGCGGATTGTCGTCTTGGGAGACGAGGGTATTTTGGAACAAGGCGATCACGCGGCGCTGATGGCCGCCGACGGCGCTTATGCCCATTTATACCGCATGCAATTTGAGCATTGATTCAAAGGAGGTTTTACTATCTCACAATTCTTCTGCTTCTGGGATGAGGTGCTGCCTGGAACAGCCTATGGTTTCTTGAGTCTGCCTCATATTCTGGAAATTTTGTTCATTCCCTTGAGTCTGGGGCTGCTTCTGCATTGGACGCAAACCCATTCGCGGCAGGCGGCCAGAAAATTACTCCGCGGCCTGGCTGTTGCTGTCCCGTGTCTGGAATTGATGCGGATTGTCTGGTTGTTTTTGTTGGGCGAAGGGTATTGGGTCAAGCTGCTTCCGCTGCATTTGTGCGGACTGCAGGTCTTGTTTATTCCGCTTGCCGTCTTTACACGCTCAGAAGTCCTGCGCAGTTATGTGTGGGCCACTTCCATTCTCGGCGGAATCACGGCTATCGTTTATCCGGCTGGGATTGTCGGTACTTATCCCTTTTTCCACTTTCAGACGTTCCAAAGCTTTGCCCTGCATCTGCTTCTGATTTTAGTTCCCATCTTGATGTTTCTGTGCGATGGTTACTCCCCAACGTTTAGGCAGCTGCCTTCTGTCACGGTGATTTTGAGCCTCAGTGCCCTGTGCGCCTTCGCTGTGGACTGGATCTGGGGACAAAATTACATGTTTCTTCGGGAAGTCCCGGACATTGGCTTTTTACAGGAGATCCTGCGCCTGGGCGGATATCCCGCTTACTGGCTGACCTTGGGTTCGGCTGTGCTTGCGGGCTGTGCCTTGTTACTGGCTTGGGGACAGCGCTGGGCTCAGCATAGACAGACTCATGAACATGAGAAAAGAGGAATGACGCGGACGGGGATATGACCCGTCTGCAATCTTCCTCTTTTTGTTATCCAACTGCCTGTCTACGTTCTTATTCTGTTTCCAACAGAACTTTTTGATATCTACGCGACAACTCCATCTGTTTGATCAGCAATTCTTCATAATAGGGCTTTAACTCCGGATCTTGGATCAGGGCACAGCCCTTTTCAATCACAATCTGTTCGCGAGAGGCATCGAGAATCGGCAGCTGATGTTCCCGCTTATAAGCCAAAACCTGCCTGACCGCTGTCATTCGCTTTTCAAATAATTCTGCCATCTGGGCGTCAATTTCATTAATCATTTCCCGGGCCTGTTGTAAACTATCCTGCATAACTTCCTCCTCATTAATCTTGACAATTTCTTAATTGGTGATAAAATTAATATCGTGTCTGGGGCCGTAGCTCAGCTGGGAGAGCGTTGCGTTCGCAATGCAAAGGTCGCGAGTTCGATCCTCGTCGGCTCCACCAGATTTCACGATCAGACAGGAACAAACGTTCCTGTCTTTTATTTTGTATTATACACTGAAAAAGCCCAAAGATGGAGTTTTTTTATTCAATGTTCCTGTTTATCCGCTCAACCTATACAGACTGAGATTTTTACTGAACCCGAAGAAAAGGATACTTCACGAATGAGGTGAAATATCCTGTTTTTTTATTCCTTAGACGGCTGTTCTTTTTTCGCTTTTTTCTTCACCGCTTTGCGCAGTTCTTCCATCGCTTCCGGATCCGGCTGCGGCGGAATCAGTTCGCCTTTGCGGAAATAGAATCCCTGCATGTAATCCGTACCGCATTCGATCAGCACTTCCATTTCTGCTCGGGTTTCTACACCTTCTGCCAGAATTTTGATATGACGGCTGCGGAAATAGACAACCAGCCCCTCATAGAACTCGCGGCGGTTGAGATCCTGATCAATCCCGCGGATAATGCTCATGTCGATCTTCACGTAGTTTGGCATCAAGTCCAACAGCGTGGCTTCCCCATTATAGCCTGTTCCATAATCATCCAGGGCTATTTCCTGATGCTGATCGACGCAGCGTTTCCGTTTATGCAGCGTGGCCTGTTCACCCATCTTTTCACTTTCTGTCAGTTCGATGACAACCTGAGAATTGTATTGACCATAGCGCCGATCCAGTTCCGCCAGATCCTCCGGCGTCAGCCGCAGACTGGAAATGGAATTGATGAACAGTTTCTTCCCTTTCAAATGTTCATGATAGCGATCAATTGTTTCCATCGCTTTGAACCAAGTTAGATGTTCAATCTGATACAGCCGCGACTGCGCCCGGGCAATCCGCAGCACTGCCGAAGGTGTCGGTAATTTTTCCATCTTCGGCCGCATCAGCATTTCATAGCCATAGACCGTTTGCGACGCGACATCAATGATCGGCTGGAAGACAAAATCGATCAGTTCATTTTCAATCAGCCGGTTGAGATCTTCACTGCTGTGCAGCATAAACGAGTCTTTCTGATAGCTTTCAATTTCAAAATCCTTGATTCCGCCCTTCACGGAGTTCTTGATTTCATACATTGCAAAATCAGCATATTTGATTAATTCTTCCAGATTCCGGCTGTCCTTCGGATACCATGAAACACCGAAGGAAGCCCGAATCCGAATGCGCTTGCCATCCGGCAGATCCATCTCATAAGCCGCCATGGCCTTGCGGATCTGTTCAATCTTCTGACGAATCTGGAAGTCCGTATCATAACCATAGAACAGAACGTAAAACTCATCGCCGGACATCCGCGCGGCAATCTCATGCGAGCCGGCATTGCTGCGCAGAACATCGGCTGCACTGCGAATATAGCCGTCGCCGCAGTCATGTCCGTAGGTATCGTTAATGTACTTCAGGTTATCCAGATCCATCATCATAAAGGCTGTGATTTTCAGCCGCTCCGGATGCTCAAACCGTTCCTGGGCAAACCGCTGGAACGCCCGCCGGTTTAACAAATTGGTCAGAACATCATAATCCCGTTCATATTCAATGCGGTGACGTTCCACCATTTCCGCCGTTACATCCTGAATTACACCCAGGATCGTCTGCCCCAAAGCCGCCGTCTTCAAACGCAGCCAGCGGGCTCCGCCGCTCTGTGGCTCCAGTTTGATCAGTTTCTCACGCTGCCGGCCTAAATCCCCAAGATCCAGATTCAGCTGTTGCAGGTGATCGCTGAACTGATCCAGGGTCAGCATCTGATCTTCATGACTCTGCTGCGGCTGCAGCGCGTCAAAGAACCCGGAGGTGCAGAAGACAGAATTTTTTGCCGGATCGATTTCAAACGCACCGATCTGGATTGAAAGCATGCCGATAATCTGCGACAGCCGCGAGCTGTTTTCAGCGACGCTCTTGCTCAGTTCTTCAATGGCCTGACTGAGCTGATCAATTTCCGTGATGCGGATCGGATCCAGATGAATCGGCCGGTTCGGATCGGAATTGCGGACTTTGCGGGCCAAGGCTCCGATCTGACGGGAAGGCCGGTAACTGGCATAGATGGTCGCGGTCAGTCCCACCAACATCGACAGAATCATAAAGGTCAGAATTGTATTCTGGATTTTCCGCGAGAACCCATACAATGCATCCCGGGACTCCAGACCGACTAAGACCCAGCGCTGATGGGAAAACGGAGCATTGGTATTATACAGATCCAGCGGCTGCATGCTGCCGTAAATCCGCTGCTTCAGCTTTAACGCCTCCGTATGAATCAGCGCTCCGGAACCGGATATTTCCTGATCCATCTGAAAGACCAGCTCTTCCGCTTCGCCGAACATCGCGATGAACACACCGCCGCTGTGCGTCACTTTCTGTAAGGTTAAGCCCTCCGCTGCCGCCTGGGATTCATCGAGAATCGCCAGCATATATGAACCGGACTGATCGGAAAGCAGTTCCTTGGCCGGCAGCATCGTCTTCAGATAATCGTCCGCCAATGAAATTCCAAGGACGCCCAGCACCGTGCCGTCGCTTGCGACTAATGGTTGGGAATAGGTCAGCGTTTTAATCATCGCTTCGTTTAACGTTGATCCGTAACCCCAGTACCCGGCGTCTTCCTGCGCCAGCTCCGGGGCGGAACGAATTGCCTGGATGGGATTGTTGTAGAAGTAACTTTCCGCGGTAATTTTAAACCGCGGACTCCAGCCGACATCCATCGCAATGCCCAAAGCCTGCGCTACATCCGTCGGCGAGCGTTCCATCAGAAGATCAGAATTATCATAGGGATTATTGATCGGATCCAGATCCCGCAGGTATAAGCCGCTTTTCTCAACCGCCCCGTCTTCACTGATCTTCAACGGCGTCCCTTCAAAGACCAGAAAAACGCCGGTCACGGTATTTCGGCGCATTAAAGCGATCAGATCCGGTCCGATTGTTTTTAAGATATCGCTGGTCAGTTTGGCTCCCGGCACCAAATCAGCAACCGTCATCTCAGCCCCAGCCAGCTGCTGCTCGATTTCTTCTTCAATTTTCGTCTGGTAGATCGAAAAATTACTCCAGCGCTGGATCATTTCATTCTCCAGATAATTCTTCCGATTGATGACCCGTTCGTTCAGGATTTCCTCAGCATTTCGATCAAGCTTGGTAATCACGCCGCCGTTAAATACCAACATCCCAAACAAACTGATCTGAAAAATTTGAACGATGATCAAAGGGATCAGAATACGATTGAAAACACTTCTTTTTTTCAGCATATTCCGGTTACTCCTTTTCTACAAACGTTATTTCTTTACAATTTCCTGCATTTGCTGCGTCAGCGACGTAAACCAAGCGTCAAAATAAGCTTCAGTTTCAAATTCCGCGGCGGCCTCATCCAAGCTCAGTCCCTGCGCCAGCTTCGCTTTGACCTGTTCCCGATCCGCTTTCGCCAGATCCTGCATCGATGTATCCAATAAGGAGCGGGCGTCATTGCCTCCTTCAAACGCTTTCGTAGTATACAGTTCGACTTCATTCAACTGCTTTTCCGCAACTTCAACCACATCGATCATCTCGGCGGAAGCCAGTTCTTCATGACTGTCCATAACTTTTTTAATCGTTTCAAAATCATTTGCGGCTTTTTTTACCGGCAAATAACCCGAGGCCAGTGAAAATTCAATATTACGATCTTCTTCCGTAAACCATTTTAAGAACACAACCGAAGCATATTCATGCGCTGCGTCCGAGCGGGACACGACCATGCCGGCGCCCTGCTGAACCGCGATTTTATCTCCGTCCGCAAACATCGGCGCGGCGGCCAGAACGGACTCAATCGGATAGCTTTCAACATCGCTCACCGCCACTTCCTTCGGGAAATAGGCAGCTCCGCTGCTGGATCCGACTAAGGCGATCAGATCGCCGGTCTTCGCGTCATCCGAACGGAAACGTCCCTGGGCAGTAAAGTAGCCGCGAATATAAGGGATATAGTAATTATCCCACAATTTCTTAAAGATCTCACGATCCAGATTCAGCGTGACCTGATCCCCTTCAACCGCAAAAATTTCCTTTCCCAGCTGGCGGCTGCCGATAATCATGTAATTCGCCATCGCATCCCGGCCGAAGAAAGCCTTGCCGTCATTGGGCTGCGGTGTCAGACTGTCCGTCCACTCATAATATTCCCGGGCAACCTTCGTCACGCCCTCCAATGTATTTAACTCGTCCAGAGAAGCGCCGGCAGCTTCCGCGAACCGATCCCAGTCCGTCTTGTTCAGCATCATGAGTTCCGTGGATTTAGCAACCGGAAAAATTTTCAGGCTGCCGTCCTCGCCGATCCGGCCTTCGCTCATATACTCATCCCGATAGGACGCCAGTTCTTCTTCCGTCATATACTGATCAATTGAGGCTACCAAGCCCAGCTTATCAACTTTGTATGCGGTATCGGCATAAGCCGCAAAGATATCCGGAATTTCCCCAGCCCCGACCTTCTTTTCCGCCGATTCTTCAACTTTCTGAATCAAATCATTGACATTGCCCTGACTGTACGCTTCAACCACAATCCCCTTTTCAGCGCCGACAGTTTCATTAAATTCGGTAACCAATCCGTCAAAGGCCGCTTTCTGCGTTCCGTTATAATAAGTCCAGATTTCCAGCGTAATCGGCTTGTTTGGATCCAGCAGGCGGTCATAGTTTTCCTGTTTCGCTCCGCAGCCCTGCATCATGAGCATTGCCGCCATCGCTATCATGCTAAATTTAGTTTGTATTTTCATATTCTGCACCTTTTCTATATATTCATCATTATAATAGTTTCATATTCAAATTACCATGATTTTACAGTAATATGAAACGTTATTACCTAACCAAAAAAGCAGAAAAAAGAAAAAGGAAAAAGAAAGTTCCGCATTCCGCCGCGCAAAGTCTATCTGATATTTCTCCTGTCCGTTCACCGTCGCAAAAACATTCCCGCTGATTCCCGCCGCTGTTTTCCTTCTGATTTCGCGAATTGTGATGTAAAGACGGGAGCCGTCCCGTCCCCCAGCCTTCAATCAGCGATCAAAAGCCGGATTGTAGAGATAATAGTTGCGGCAGTCCAGATCCTTGCGGACAAAGTCAAGGGCTTCGCCAAAACGCTGGAAATGAACAATCTCACGTTCGCGCAAAAACAGCAGCGGTCCGTAAACTTCCGGATCCTTTGCCAGCCGCATCAGATTTTCATACGTCGTGCGGGCTTTCTGTTCAGCTGCCAGATCTTCTGACAGATCTGTAATCGGATCGCCCTTCGACTGAATATAAGCGGTGGTATAAGGAACGCCGTTAGCTCCCTGCGGATAAACACCGGCGGTATGATCGACATAGTAATCGGCGGCATTGGCTGCTTTGATCTGCTGAGCGGAACAGCCTTTTAACAGCTGATAAACCATCGTGGCGATCATTTCTTCATGCGCCATCTCTTCTGTGCCGATGTCCGTCAGCAGTGCCCGAACTTCAGGATACGGCATCGCGTAACGCTGATTCAAATAACGGTCAGAAGCACCCTTTTCTCCATCAGAGCCGCCCAGCTGCGCAATGATCAGCTTTGCCATTGCCGGGTCCGGCTTCTGGATATTCACAGGATACTGCAGTTTTTTCTCATAGATCCACATGGATTTATCCCTCTCTTTCCCACGGCCATGGACTATTGACCCAATCCCAGCGGCGTCCGCGGCTGTCCCGGCTGGTCAGCGGACCGCAGACACGGTTGTATTCGTCCGCAGCCTTGCGGCGCAGACCGGTAACATAACGATAGTAGCTTAACGCAACTTCATTGTGAGGATGGGTGTCCAGAAATAAAACGGCTTCCTGAATCGCAAAATCCAGTTCCTGTAGTTCGCGCAGCAATTCCTTCTTATTCATCCCGGCTGCCTCCCTTCCCCGTAAACGGCTTGTCCAGTTCGACAAACAGCGTGCCTCTTAATAAAGCGCGCGGACGATTGTAGATTTCCCGCTTTCCGGTCCAGCGCTGACGAATGACATACGGCATAGCCAGACTTCTATTCCGGCAGTCATTCTGATGCCCGCAATCCTCGTCAAGATCCGGATCCTTTTGACAGCCGCAGTCATGACCGCAGCCGCAGTCTGTCTGATCTTCGTTATTGTCATCACAGCCGCAGTCGTCATCGTGATGGTGGCCGCATCCGCAGTCCTCATCCGGGCAGCCGCAGTCATGGTGATCACAGCCGCAGTCATCCGGTTCTTCATCGCAGTCACACTCACAGCCGCAGCTCGGCGGACAAACCGGTGGCTCCGGATGGCAGCCGCAGCCGTCCGAAAAACTGACAGCCTCCTCGATTTCATCCTCCAAAAAATTCACATCGTCAAAGCGAGTGCGGAAATCATGACTTCCGTTTGGACATTGAGGTCTGCACGGCGGAGTTGGACGATGCGGACGATCACATTCCGCTGCGAAATCCGCGTCGGATTCCATCCAGCTGCGCGGAATCCGGAGCGCTCTTTCTACGTTTCCCATTTGACATTCTCCTTTCCGGTCAAACTTTCGTTGACCCACTGTATAATATTGTGCAGACGGGCAAGGAGTTGGGGAGATAGCCGTGATGGAAAACAAAAAGACACTCACTTTTCTGTGAATGTCTTGAAATTGGAGATGGAATTGAATATTTCTACACCGATGTCGATTACAGCTTACAAAGCAAACAAATGCGTTGCGATCGCAAAATAGATCATGATAGAACAAGTATCCACAATGGTTGTGATCAGCGGCGCCGCCATGATGGCCGGATCCAAATGGACTTTCTTGGCCAATAACGGAAGCATGCAGCCGATCAGCTCCGCCAGATAAACCGTACACATTAAGGAAACTCCCAGCAAGATCGCCAGCCGCGGATCCTGATACATCAAGATGATCCGCAATCCGTTGACCAGAGCCAGCGCCGCGCCAACAATCAGGGCAATCCGGCTTTCCTTAAACGCAACTTTAAACAGATCGCCAAAGCGAATTTCATCAGTCGCAATTCCGCGAATGACCAGGGTTGAGCTTTGTGTACCGCAGTTTCCTCCGGTATCCATCAGCATCGGGATAAACGAAACCAAAAGCGGAATTGCCGAAATCGTTTCTTCATAGCGGGAGATGATCGTACCGGTAATCGTCGCTGAAAGCATCAAAAACAACAGCCACAAAATCCGATGTTTGGCATGGTTGAAAACAGACGTGCCGAAGTAGGAATCATCGCTGGGCTGAACGGCCGCCATCAAGGCGATATCCTCGGCCATCTCTTCCTGATAGACCTCCATCGCATCGTCAAAGGTGACAATGCCGACCATGCAGTTTTCGGTATCAACGACCGGAATGGAAATCAGCCGGTACTTCTGGAACAGTTTGGACACTTCTTCCTGATCATCATGCGTCCGCACGGAAATCACATGCGTTTCCATCAGATCACCGATCCGGACATTTTCCTCGTTTAAAAGCAGACTTTTCGCTGTGACGATCCCCAGCAGCTTTTTATTTTCAATGACATAACACGTGTAAATCGTTTCCTGATCAATGCCGACGCGCTTGATCTTCGCAATGGCCTCCCGCACGGTCATCGTCTTTTTCAAATCAACATATTCGGTCGTCATGATGCTGCCGGCGCTGTCCTGCGGATACTGCAGCAGCTCATTGATGCGCGAACGGGTTTCCTTGTCTGTGACATCCAAAATCCGTTCCACGACATTCGCCGGCATTTCTTCCAGGATATCGACGGTATCGTCCATAAACATATCCTCAAAGATATCTTTCAACTCTTTTTCCGTAAACGTACTGATCAGCGCCTGCTGCCTCTCCGTGTTCATGTTGGTGAACACCTCCGCCGCCGTTTCCTTGGCAATCAGACGGAAAAGGATGACCATGCTTTCCTGGGAAAATTGCTCCAGCAATTCAGCCAGGTCCACGCTGTTCATCTCGTTGAGTTCTTTTTTGATCTGAGCGTATTTTTTCGCGTTCAAAAGCTCAGTGATGTTTTTTACCGTCATACTTTGCCCTCCTTCAAGTTTGTTCTTCAAGTTCGCAAAGCATGAATAAAACGTCCTGGAGCTTTATTTTTGGGCAGACTCGCCCTCCAGGAGCGGAAAGAATGAATTTCCCGTTTTATTGATGCCTTGCCTGCAACTACTACCGCCCGGGTTATCCATTCGTTCCACCTCCCTCTTTTGCCGAAGTCCTGCTTCAGCCACTGTTTTTAGTGTATTTCCAATTTGTTAGATTGTCAACATTTTTAACAAAGAATTGATTGAATTCTTTTTCTTCTCCGCTTGAATTTTTCTTCGCTTTCGAATCTTGTTGTTTCTCAAGATCTTGATGCAGCGCTTCTCTCGTCTAACCGACTTTCTGTCCTTCCCCACTCTGTCTTTTTTTCAATTTTAGCTTTATAATAAAAGTAGAAACAGGCCTCATGTGTTAATAAAAGAAAGGCATTTATGAAAACACGAAGCTGGAAGTTATTTCTTAATCCTGATGGGATGGTTCTCCTCTTTCTGGTTATCCAGCTGGGATTGTCCTGGAACGAAAAGCGGGGCTGGTCAGTTCCAGTAAGCCTCTGTCCCATTCAAAACGGAATGTCTTGTCCAAGTATAGATCTGGTCACGCCTTACTGCACAGACATCAGTATCTATGATTATGCCTTTTTGTTTTCCTGCTTTTTTCTTTTTCTTGTTTATCGGTTTTGGAAAACACGGAATCGAGGGTTGATATTAGACTTAATCTACTGGCTGGCTGTCGCACTTTACGCATGGAGCGCCTGGTATACTCAATTTTATGTTGTTAGCCAAACTTCTTGGCTTTATCTGGCTTTTCTGCGATGGATGACGCTGACCTATTTTCACGACCTGTTCAATTTCAGTCTTTTTTTACTGATGATCCTCTGCGGCTTAAAATCGCTGCATGTTTTACTTTCTGGGATTCAAGGAGGAACCCATCATGAAGAATAAAATTACATGTCCGCGCTGCGGTCAGACTCTTCCGCTCAGGCCGCTGTCCTTTTTATTTCTGCGGATGGAATGCCCGCATTGCCACAGCCTGTATCGTCTCTCCTTGACATGGCCGGTTTGCCTTTTGATCGCCATTCTGACTGTATCTCTTGCCGGTCTGCATTTTTTCATCGGCTTGATCGTCTATCTTTTTGTGATTTTTATCCTCATATACCTCTTTCTGCCGTTTTGGATCAACAACGATCTGATTCGGATTCAAATGAGAAAAAGACAAAAATAGAACTGCGGTGTCCATGACACTCCAGTTCTATTTTTCCATCATACGCCTAGGCCTTAATTCGACAAGGCGCATAAAAACCGACGCGGCAAACGGAATTTTAAAAACACAAATTTTTCGTTACCATACAAACGGAATTAATCTATATTTCACCTTATGCTTATATTCTTTGTAGCCCTTAAGTTCAGTTTCCAGTATCCTTTCTTCGTTTTTAATTCTTTTTGAAATGATAAACGGATAGAAAAGAAAAGCGATAAATGAAATAAACGAGCCGAGAATAAAAGGCATGGATAGGAAAAGCAGAACCGTCGCACTATACATCGGATGTCTTACAATACCATAAAGACCCGTATCAATAACCTTTTGATTCTCCTGAACTTCCACGATTCTTGAAAGATATATATTTTCTCTTAAAACCTCTGCATACATCAAGTAGGCAAGCAAAAATATTCCTACCGCTGTATGGGAAATGACTTTCGGCAATGGCAGCCAAGAAAAACGAAAATCAAGAGCCGCCAATACAAAGCCTGCCGAAAACATAAGACCGCTCAATTTTATGACAAGACTTTGTTCGCTTTCTTTTTCTCTGGCATTAAGTCGTTTTTCTAGTAGTTTGGGATTTTTTATCATCATGATGAATCCCACGAAAAACATAGGAGTAAATAAGACTCCCATAAACAGCCAAGCATTCGGATAGTGAAAAGTCCCAGCAGGTAAGAAAAGCAGTAAAGCCACAAGCAGTATTCCAAATATAAATTTTATCATTGCACGGAAAAACAGTTTCATTACAATACCTATCCCCCTTATCAAATTCTAAATTTACGCTCTGCAACTTTTCAATCAACATGAATTTCAATACCAAAGCTCTTTTATAATAGGGGGCTGAATCACAACCGCATTTTCCGCATGCATCATCTGATTGATGATACTAAAATATCTTTATCAGCCTTTCCATATCTAACTATTATTGATCAGGAACAGATATTAAATCCCATGCCGAAGCAGCAAACTTCCCCGCTTTCATTCTTCCTTCAGGATATTCCTTTAAAAGAATCACATGGGTTTCAGGTTTTTATTGAGTCTGTCCACTATCCAAGCAATTCGCTTTTCCCTTCCAGCGTCTGTCTTCGCATCAAGATATGCCCGTGTATAAGTTTTCTTGACGGACAGAGACATGGCTTGAAAATTTTTGTGAGCGAGTTCATGCCTTTTTAGCAATGCGGACAGACTGGCAATATCTTCTTCTGTAATGATCGCCAGAGGGTTAGAAGCTTCCCACTGGCCGTTCTTCTTAGCTTCATCTATTTTCTTCCTGCCAAAATCCGTCATCAGCCCTTCTTCCTCGAGCTTCTTCACCAAGGCTTTATTCTTCTCCGACCATTTGCTGTTCCTTCTGCGCAGAGAAAAATACTTCTTATATGTCTTATCATCAATCTTTTCCATCTGTCCGTCAATCCAGCCAAAACAGAGAGCTTCTTCCAAAGCTTCTTTCGCTTTTATCGTTTGAGGTCCGCCAGACTTACCGAATAAAAGCCAAATACCGGCCTTTGATTCACAATGCCTACTGATCCATTCACGGAATTCTTCTCTGCCGGCAAATTTCATTGTTTCGCTTATGATATATCCCTCCTTAACGTTTACTTTGTCAGCTCAACGTACGCAAATTCCATTACAATCTTGCTGCCCATTAGCGCCACAGTATGGATATCGTCCTTTTTACAGAGATCCTATCTCACAACAGCCATTCACTTAAAACCTATTTCATTTCCGTTCTCGAAAATCCGAATTGATGTAACTATGTGTAATTAATTTGATTCTTCAAATACTTGCGCGTGAAAAAATTCCATACTTATTTTATAAAACTCGTCAGGATTGGTAAGCATAGCAGGATGTCCGCCTGTACCAAAAAGGTACATTTTCCCATGCCCTATTTTACTAATTATTTCTCCATATGTCTTTTCAAAATAAGTGGGAGAAATACTACTAACAAATTCATCTTGTTTACTTCCAGTCAAAAGAATATCGGGCTGAAAGTCATTTAGTTCGCTATGGAAGAATTTACCTATTTCCTTTTCGTGCCTAATAATAGCAGAAGTGTCATTGTCAACAACAAGTTCCCAGTCATCACCCTGCATATACTGATAAAACATTCTTACATTATCATCGTGTTTGGAAAACTCCCTATCCGCCTTAACATTTTTTGTAAATTCTTTTAAAGGTCTTTCTCCCTCAAAACTATCCGCGATCACTTTTGATACAAGCTGCGGTGCCTCCAGAGCTACATTGATCGCAACTAAAGCGCCTCCGCTACTTCCAATAATATTTACGTTGGAGTATTGTTTTTCTTTCAGAAAAGCAATAACCTGTTGTGCTTCATAGAACCATAAATCGGCGGGAAATTCACTGAGTCTGTCTGATTTTCCGTGCCCCAAAAAGTCAATCAAAATGACTTTGAAATTATCCTTATATTTTTCAACAATTTCAAAAAACATCATAGATGAAGCTGTATTTCCGTGAAGAAAAAGCAAAGGCGTACCCATGCCAAATTCATTGTAAAAAACTTTCTTGTTGTCGAATAAAAAATAGCTCATAGTCGTACCTCCGTAAATTCTAATTTTCCAGTTTGTCAAACTGGATTTTTTAAATTTATATAAAACTGACAACAAAGACAACGATACCCGCTCCAATAAAAAAGATTCCTCCAAGTCTCATTAAAGTTAAATATAAATCCGTTGGTTCTCCGTTTTTAACAGTAAAAATATTTTCGATTTTACATAAAATTTCAGGTTTCAATAACATAGCTAACCCAAGAATAATTAAAACGACAATTCATATATAATCCATAGTCATCACCTCAATCAAATTTCGATTTTTATTACTCTCTGCCCCAATCTCATAAACTGGGAGTTGTTTATCTTCTTTTGTAAATCACGATTTCAGGTTCTGCTCCATTACACCCATACTCGCATATAAGTAGGTAATCATTGTCCGCAACAAGCCCATAGCATCTGTCACTATTTGATTTTTCTACTTGACAGCCAAGATATATTTTTGTGTCGTCAAGCAGCTTGACTTTCTTTCCATTCGGAAAGGTGTATTCCAAATTAACATATGCGCCGCTTAATTGACAAAGCGTTGTCACAAACGGCATATCGGCTATGTTTAGAGAATTAACTTCATCTATCAACTGTCGTTTGTATCGTGAAAAATACTTTTCGCCACCTGCTTTATAGCACTCGGCTGCAACACATTCTCCGCTGAATGGATGTCCGTTTGTTTCCGCACAGCCGTTACAATGATCTTTAAAATCGCACTTTCTGCAATCAATTCCGCAAATAGTTTCCATTACAATCATCTCCTATCAATATGGATTTATACTCGACAACTTCTGATTTCATAAAGTGTCCAAGTCCGATAAACCAAAAGCTGTCAAATCAGCTTAGACACCATTTTGCGATCTCTGAAATCAATTGAGTCGGCAATGCTTTATCATAAGGAAAATAGATTGCATTTTTCTTAATTACAAATTCATTTAACTCGGAGGCAAAGGTTTCTATCGCTTCAAGGCCGACATAAAAACTAATATGTTTTTTACAAGCTGAAAACGAGATGGATTTCCCTTCTTTTTCATAATACGGCATACTCCATAAGATCCGCTCCTGAATGCATGGAACACTATTCTGCAGCGTAATCATCATATTTATTAAATGAGAATGAGTTTCCAGGGGCTGCGAATTGATATATTCTAATACAGTTTCAGGTGCTTTTCCGCAATAATGTCCCTGATTTGTTCGTTTAAACGCTCTTTGGCATTGGGGACAGATCCACATCATTTATTTTCTCCTCAACTTTCGATTATGAAATTCGCCTTTGTGGCTAAAAGCAGCCCAGCCATTGTTTTCTCCATTTTAATATCAACGTTCGGAATTGTCAAACGACCCTTTTGATCCTGAATTCAGATTTCTGTTCATAATCGTTTCTATTTCAGCAGACAAAGCTGGTCAGTTTGGTTTCGGCTTTATTATGGCTGATTAAAAAGAAGAAGCTGACGTCAACGCAAATCTTAATCTTGATTTTTAAGCTTAGCGGCTATCTGTAACTTCACCAAAATTCTGATTGTCGCCTGACCGCTTTGCCTTATGACTCTACAAGAAAACCCGCTTCATCAGGCGGGTTTTCGTATTATAGAAGTAGGAAGAAAATATCCTACTCGATATAGAAATAGATGAG
>ERZ1106981.14-NODE-14-length-150025-cov-47.049843_pt1 | contig 150025 bp, 147 predicted proteins | sample MGYA00403692_ERZ1106981 | MGnify/ENA primary metagenome ERZ1106981 (study PRJEB35170, sample SAMEA104062431) | human gut metagenome | biome: human gut; feature: human-associated habitat; material: faeces | place: Denmark | collected 2012-06-22 ... | reverse complement strand
ACCGGGGTTCGACTCCCCGCAGCTCCACCAAAAGTCGAACAGCCGAGCGCTTGCGCCCGGTTTTTTTGTTATTCTGTAAACGAAATAAAGGCAGGTTGCTGGAGTTGATCCAGCTGTGTGTCGGATGGTTTCAAACGCGCAAAGGCTTGACAGCTTGAGCTTATTTTTCAGAAGTGGTATACTATACTAAACCACTAGAAAAACGGTGAAATTATGAATGAGGAAGTCTTTGTCACACGCCAGCTCGATCAGTTTGAATCGATCACCCAGGCTTTGGAGGCCCGGGGTTTTCATTATACGTACCCGATTCTGAATCAGTCGGTGATCGAAGCAAATAAGCTGATCAGCGAACAGCTGCAGATTCCGATCGCAACCCGGATCTTCAGCTACAGAAAGCTGCGGATCGTAGAGGGAAAACCACGGTCGATCGAACAGGTCTATATTGAATATGAAAAAGTCCGCGGGATTGAGGAGCTGCCATTAGAAAACCAATCGCTGTACCGCGTGCTGCGGGAACAATTCGGCTATGATATCCGCCGCAATGAAGAAGAGATCCGGATCGTACATGCCAGCGAGGAAGAAGCGCGGCTGCTGCATGTGGCGGAGGACGCGGAAATTTTGATGAGTACGGGTCTGACCTATTTGGATTCGGTGAAGCCGTTTGAGTATTTTCAAATTGTCGCGATTCCCAGTTTCTTTAAGTTCAGGAGCGTGACGACCGTATGAGTATGGAAAAAGCAGTTTATGTGCAGTTGATGGAAAATATCCTGGAAAAAATCCGAACTGGCGAATACCGCGTGGGTGAAAAAATTATGTCAGAGCGTCAGATGGCGATGCAATATGGGATCAATCGCCTGACGGTCCGCAGCGCGATCAAAAAACTGGTTGAGGAAGGCACGCTGGTATCCATTCAGGGAAAAGGTACTTTTGTCAGCCGGCTGCCGAAAAATGAAAAGAAAGTACCCTTTGGCGACGCTGAGAATGTCAGTTTAAGCCGCAATCTTGTGCAAAGCGGTTTCCAATCCACCCGGACGGTGTTGTCATTCAAACGGATTGAGAACCAAGGAGTCACCCAGGATTACTTTCCGGACAGTCCATGGTTGTATGAACTCATCCGTCTGTCGCGGATTGACGATCAGCCTTACGCCTTGCAGATCTGTTATTTTCCCGCCGCACTGTTCAAGCAGCCGGAGCGGTTTAACTTCGGCGAGGGTTCTTTATACACCTATATGGAGATGCAGGGACACATGCCGAAGACGATTATTTCCAATATGGAAGTTCAGGAAGTTCCTGCTGCGTATCAGCAGGTGATGGAAGCGGGGCCGAAGAAACTGGTCTTTGCTTACGAATATTTCGGATTCGATGAAAAACATCAGTTAGTAGAATTTACAAAAGCTTATTATATGCCGGAATATACCTCATTTAAATACGTAACAAAGAAATAGTGTGAATTTCACACTTTTTTTATTGCAATCTTATAACATAAGGTGTATAAAATAATTAAGTGGTATATAAACTATACCAGATGAATAAACTGGTATAGTTGCAACAGCCTTGTGAGGAGGAGGAAAATCTTATGTCTGCATTACAAGCTGCTTTGATCGGCGTTGTCGCAGCCCTGTCCGTTTTGGAAGGCGGATGGCTGGGAGAATGCAAACTCCGCGAACCGGTGGTTACCGGTTTTCTGGTCGGTTTGATTTTAGGAAATGTCAAGATCGGTCTGATCATCGGCGCACAGCTGGAATTGATCTGGATGGGAACGGCCTCAATTGGTCCGACGGCCGGTCTGAGTATTGGTACCGGCGGCACAATCGGTACTGCGGTCGCCTTGTCGACGGGTTCAGGAATTGAAGTCGCGATGGCCTTCGGCGTTCCGGTTTCGATTCTGATGCAATTTTTACAAACCCTGGTGGATACAGCTTATTCCGGACCGATGCACACCGTTGACAAACTGATCGACGAGGGCGGTAAGGACAAGCAAATTATCTGGATCCACTGGCTTTGCGGAATCCTGACGTTTGTGATGTATCTGAGTTTGACGTTTGTCGCGTTATACTTCGGCAATGAAGTCATCAATGTGATTGTTAACAATCTGCCGGCCTGGATGACGAACGGCCTGAATGCAGTGGCCAAAGTTCTGCCGGCACTGGGCTTTGCCTTGTTAATGAACCTGTTATTGGAACAGGACCTGATTCCTTATCTGATTATCGGCTTCGCACTGACCGCCTGGCTGGGTATGTCGATGATCGGGGTGGCCGCGGTTTCTGTCGCGCTGGCCTGGATTATCTATCTGCTGAAACGGGATCAACTCAATTCAGCATCTGAACCGGAAGAGGAGGAACTGTAAATGACAACGTCGATGACGACACAGGACACCCCGCGTAAGCTGTCCAAAAAAGAATTCAATCAAATCTACTGGCGTTCCTTTACGCTGTTAGGCTCTTTCAACTACGAACGGATGGAAGGCTTGGGCTTTCTGTATGCAATGATGCCAAGCCTGAAACGGATCTGGAAGGATGATCCTGAAGGCTATAAGGCCGCGCTGCATCGTCACATCGCCGCGTTCAACATGACCGTTGCTCCGTCGCCGTTTGTCATGGGTATTGCGGTTGCGATGGAAGAACTGGCCCACGATAATGAGGATTTCGACGTCGAATCGATCAACGCCGTCAAGGTTTCTCTGATGGGGCCATTATCCGGAATCGGCGATACGTTCTTCTGGGGAATTTTCAAAGTCATCGCCTGTTCGTTAGGCGTCAGCTTCGCCAGCCAGGGCAGTGTGCTCGGCCCGGTCATCCTGCTTCTGGCCTTCAATATTCCAAACTTTATAACCCGGTATTACTGCTTGAAAATCGGTTATAACAACGGCAGCAAGCTGCTTGAAAATCTGCAGCAATCCGGTAAGATGCAGCTGTTCACCTATTGCGCCGGAATTGTCGGCGTCGCCGCGATCGGCTGTATGATTGCCGCCTGGATCGGTCTGGAATGTCCGATCGCCTTCACGATTTCCGGCAGCGAAGTCATCGTTCAGCAGTATCTCGACGAAATCTGCCCGCAGCTGCTTTCTCTGGGTGCAACGCTGTTAATTTATCGGCTGCTGAAGAAAAAGATCAGCATCATGAAGCTGATTCTGATCATCGTTGTCGTGGCGTTTATCTGCGGCGTGTTCGGCATTCTGGCATAAGGAGGAAACAACATGGCGATTGTTGAAGTAAGAATTGACGACCGGCTGATTCACGGCCAGGTCTGCGGCTATTGGGTACCGCATCACAGCGTGGAAAAGATCGTTGTGATCGACGATAAAATCGCAAAGGACGAGATGCGCAAGACGGCGTTGAAATTCGGCTGTCCGGCCAAGGTGAAGCTGTCAATTCTGGACGCGCTGACAGCCTCCGACAAGCTGAAGCGCAATCTTGATAAAGGCAGCCGGGTAATGCTGCTGGCGGCCGGACCTGAACCGCTGCTAAAGATGGTGGAGGACGGTTATACGATCAAGCAGATCACCGTTGGAAACTTGTCGGGAAAGCCGGGTTATCAGCATGTAAAAAAGACATTGTATCTCTCCGACGCCGATATTGAGAACTTCAAACGGCTGGCGGATCACGGCGTTAAATTGCTCGTTCAGATGGTGCCGGACGATGTGCCGGAGGATCTGGCGGAAATTGTCCGAAAACTGTAGAAAGGAACGAGGAAGAAATTATGGAAAAACCAACGGTATTAGGTTATATGAAAGATCAGCCGCGGGCGTTAAGGGCTGCCTTTGCGCACCGCGCGGAGTTTGTCGAGCCCTTTCGCCAGCTGTTTGAGGAGCTGCCGATCAAAAAAGTGCTGTTTTTCGGTTCTGGTACTTCCTACAACGCATCGCAGATTGCGGCTTACGAGTTTAAGCAATTGTGCGGTTTGGAAGCGCAGGCTCATTATCCAACGGTGTTCGCGCATTACGAACGCGCCGATTGGACCGGCCTGCTGAAGAAAGAAGAAATAATGTTTGTCGGCATCAGCCAGTCCGGGACTTCGATTTCGACGATCGAGGTCATGGAAAAGGCACGCAGCGAAGGCTATCCGACCGTAGCACTGACGGAGAATCTTGACAGCGAGATCACCCGGCATGTCGATCATGTCATCCATCTGCTTTGCGGTAAGGAAGAAACACCGCCGGAAACCCGCGGTTATACCGTGACGTTGCTGCAGCTGTATTTGTGGGCGCTGGCCGCAGCCGAGGTTCGCAGCACGCTGACAGCTCAGGAAGTCAGTCAGGCGCTGGCGGAAACTGAAACGTTTGTCAATCAGTTCGATCAGGTGATGACGGAGAGTGAAGCCTGGTATGACCGCAATGCGACGACGATTGTCAACAGTGACCGGATTTATGTCCTGGGCTACGGTATCGACTATGGTTCGGCTTTAGAGGGCATGCTGAAGATCGGCGAAATGCTGCGGCTGCCGACGATCGGCTATGAAATTGAGGAGTATTCCCATGGACCGACGATGGCGATCACACCGAAGCAGACTATCCTGATGCTGGGCTCGGATGAAGCGGAATGGAATCGCTGCCTGCAGTTTCGCGAAGCGTTCCGCAAATATACCGATCGCGTGCATCTGATCACGGTGAAGGATACGCCGGCGGACGATCGCGATTTAGTGTTCAGCGTCAAAGCGAATAAGTATCTGGCGCCGATTATGCTGACGATTCCCTTCCAGTTTGTCGCTGCCAAGGGGGCTAAGGATACTAACATTGATACCAATGAAAATCCGTTCAAAGAAGAACTGGCGCATTTGCCGGAAGCCTAAACGGAGAGAATTGCGATGAGCACAGGAATTATTGTGATGGGGCATGGTCATTTTGCCAGCGGCATTACTTCGTCGCTGGAACTGATCATGGGCTCTCAGCCAGATTACGAAGCGCTTGACTTTCCGGCGGAATCGGATAAGGAAGATTTAAAAAAGCGATTGAATACGGTGTTGGAAAGACTGGAAAGAAACGAGCAAATTATTATTTTGGCGGATCTGTTCAGCGGGACGCCGTTTAACGTGGCGATGGAAATTGTGACGGAGAAACCCAATCTGAAGCTGTATTATGGCTTAAATTTGGGGATGTTGATGGAATTGATCTCACGCCGGATGTTTCAAGGGGATGCAGAACTAAGCGAAGGACTGATTGAGATCGGCCGGCAGCAGATCGGATTGTTTGATCCGGAAGCCATGGAGGCTTATACGGAAACTGGCGAGGATGAGTTATAGAAAAAACGAGGTTCAAGTTGGCGGTGATCAAAAATCAGGATCCTGTTCATCTTTTGGCTGGATAGTTTAAGAATATCCGCGGTCTGAAATTATCACCGATGATTAAAATAGAAAAATACCGTTATCTTCTTCCTTTTCGGGGAGGGGACAACGGTATTTTTTATAGAAACCAGGAATTACTCACGACATTCCTGCCTGCTTTTGCAACGCCTGAGCCACGATAGAATCACAGAGATTCTGGAGATCGGGAAACAAGCGTTGTTTGTTATAACCCATATTATCCAGGAAACCAAGCGTTTCGCGGCGTTCTTTATCTGACAGTCGGATCGAAATACAGCGGGCGCTGCGGCGAATTTCTTCCGCCGCTTCATCTCCCTCAATGGAAGACGGGATGGAGAACAACCCCGCCTGGGCGATCAGCCGGGCATTGCTGGAGCTGCCGTTGTAGATGATTAAGCCCTGAGGATGAGGATTGTCAGCCTCGATATTCAGTTCATTTAACGCGGCATTTCGTTGCTGAACTAAAGATAAGAACTGGGCTTTATCACGAAGCTGGTTCAGGAATTCCGCATATTCCTCAATGAATTCAGTATCCGCTTCCCTTTTGGTCTGGGAATAACAACGATGGATTAAAATCTGTTCCTTAAGCGGCAGAACAAACAACTCATAATAACCATCGTCAGGCTGCTTATTTTCAGACAAGGCAAAGTATAAAGCAGTGAAAGGATTGTAAGTCCAGTCGATCAATCGGGTGGGAATCCCGTAATGCTGGGCACAGGCAACATAATCAAGCGTTTCCATCGTGCCGGATAACAAATTGGATGCCCGCTGCCGGAAAGCATGAAGCAGCGCGAATTCCTGATCTTTTAAATTAACGAGAGCTTGCGTTTCCCGGTCGTATTTGCGGCAGATCGAAGGATTTAATTCGCTGCGCCGGCTAATGCCGCGGAAAATATACTGATCGCTGCGGGTAAGGCGGATCAGATCGTTAATGAGAATTTTGGAACTGGTATAGTTTTCTTTGATGGGTGATTCGTCCATAAACGCCTACCTCCTGATTGTTGACCGTGGATTTTTGATCAGATTAATTCTATCATAAAATAAAGCGGGACCGCTGACAAGCAAAAACGCTGACTTCGCCGCTATCAAACCAAACGGCGTCTGGATGCGGACCTGCAGGACATCGCAAGTGCAGGGAGTAAATCAAACAACGAACAAAATTTTAAGATATCAGATCAATAAAAGAGACAGACGCTGAGCGCGGGAAACATGAAAATCAAAGAGAAAACGTCGCCGGCGCCCGATTAAACGCTTGACGAAATGCGCTTCCCATTGTAAAATAATAACGTTACGTGCCCATGGCGCAATTGGATAGCGCATTTGATTCCGATTCAAAAGGTTGCAGGTTCGAGTCCTGTTGGGCGCACCATATTAACGAAACGGTATAGATGCGTCTGGCGTAAAGCCAGGCGCATCAACCGTTTCCGGGCTTTTTCAGGCCCGGATTTTTTCTTTCAAACCATAGATGCAAATCGCTGTTTCAGAGCGTCTGCCCCGATTCGAACCGGGCGTTTTCCCTTTTCGGGCAGATGCATTCAGCCAGCGCCCTTTTTAAACGGCTTTTTTTCTGACTGGCAGCGGTGTTTTTCTCAAAAAAGAATTACAAAGATTCGGGCGCCGTTTTGTTGGTCTTGACGGACTGAGAAAGCGGCGCCCTTTTTCATTTCAAAAAGGGCGCTGGTCGCAGCGCCTGTATTTGAAGGCCGGAGCAATCATGCTCCGGCCTTATTTTTTATGCACGGGAGGAGTTACATGAGCATCAGCACAGAAGAAAAGGACCGTTACCTCAGAGAAACGGCAATCGTCCTTGCCCGAGAAGGATTTCAGACGGGCAAAACTGATACCGGCAAGCTTCGTGTCCTGCTTGACGGTGCGCCGCTGTGCGAGGTGACCGAGAACGGCGGCATCACCTACCGAAATGAGGACATTAATGAACCGGAACGGGTCGCCGCCAAGGACATGGTGTATGAGATCGTCAGAAACACAGCGGAATATATGCGGCAGATGGAAACAGCGCCCTTTTTGAAAGCCGACGGTCTGGAGGGCGGCTACAAGGTGCTGGCGGATTTCAACGGCACTGTGCTGGCTGGAGTTCAGAGCAAACACGGAGTCCACTTCGTCACATGGGATTGGGCCTATGGGCACACAGGAGTATGTCATGGGCACTATTTCATGGAGAACTATGCAGGAGCCAAACAGGACTTTGCTATCCGCTCCGGGCTGATTCAAAAGGAACGGCTTTTCACCCCAGAGCAGATGACCGAGATTTATCGCTGCTGTGCGGACTCTGTAGACGGAGATTTCTTCGAACTCACGGGAGAGCAGGAAAAAATGATCCGCAGTGTTCAGCAGCAGATCGAGGAGTGTGTGCCGGATCTGGACGAGCGGATTCGGCAGCAGGAAGACGCCTTGGAACAAATCGCGCAGGAACAGACAATGTAATATCAAACGGTACGGGCCGGAGTCTTAGCAATAAGATTCCGGCTCTTTTTTCATTTCAGAGAGGAGTTCGCTTATGCCGTACTATTTCATGCGGGACACGCCGCTGCAGGCGTTGGAGCAATTGATGATGTCTCAGCCCGGTCAAAAACCCAGAGGCGGTGGGATATACCGCAGCCCATTTCATTACACGCCCAAAGATGTGGCGTGCGAATACTGCCAGAACTATGTCCGCAAGCATCCGTGCCGTCTATGTGAATGTACCTGCCTGGATGAACGGATCGAGGCAGGTGTACTGGAGCTGAATGAGTTCGTGCGGGACTGCTTCGCACCCTCTATGGGGCCGCAGTTCCGAAAACGGATGCATCAGCAACTCAGAGAAAGAAACCCTCAATTCTTCCTGTCCAATGCCCACCGGCGAAGATGGACATACTGGCGGGAACGCTGCTGGCGTCTGTCTGACCGGAACAAAGCGGCCCTCTTCCTGCTCACGGCATACGAGAGCCTTTGGCGCAGGATGGTCTGGAAATGCGGGAACGACGGTTTTGACTTTCAAAGCGTCCGTCTCGGAGGGATCGAGCCGGAGTTATACAGCGTCTATCAGGCGGCGAAGGCCATTGCAATCGGTTGCTGCAATATTACTCTTGCGGACCTTGCGTCTCCGGAACTGGTCACAGATGAGGCGTTCCACCTGATTACCGGCGCACTGCTGATGGCCAAATACGGAGATGCGGTTTTGAATTTGGAAAAAGGAGTGAATGAAACATGATGATTCAAGCGGTTCTCGGTAATCCCAACCACCCGGAATACGGCGTGGCGACCATCCCATTCCCCATCCCACATGACCAGTACGCACACTGCATGGAGCTGTTGGAGGCATTGGAGATCGGCGACGCGGTCAAGGTGGACTGCAAGGTGGAGAAGATCGACAGTTTCTACACCGTTCTCAAGCGCACGGAGATGCTCACGGTCAATGTGGAGGAGCTGAATTACCTCGCCAAACGGCTGGACAGCTTCGACACCGGCGAGGCCGCACAGTTTCAGGCAATGGCACACAAGCTGGAACTTTTCGAGCTGAAGGATCTCATCAACCTGACCTTCTGCTGCCAACAGGCCACAGTCATCACTGACTTTTCCGACCTCGCCGCCATCGGCCGCGACCATTACATGAATCTGCACGGCGGCAGCGCAAGTGTGGATGAGCTGAACGCGCTGGACGGCAAGAAAACCGCACGGCAGCTCATCGAAAGTGGCAGCGGCACGATCACCCCCTACGGCGTGGTCTATGACAACGGCATGAAGTTAGAGCAGATCTACGATGGCCGGTTCTTCCCCTGCTATTACTATGAGCCGAACGCCATCACCATTGCGGTGACCTCCAAAGCCGAGCCAGAGGACACAGAACACATCACATGGCTGTTCCTCCCCATGATCCAGGAGGAGATCGACCATGCCCTCCTTCGCGGAGGTATCACAGATCCCGCCGATGTCCGCCTGCGGCTGGAGGACAGCCAACTCCCCAATGAGGTGGATGTCCTTCTGGATATGGAGTACGAAACTCTCTCTGATCTTAACGAACTGGCAGAGGCGACGGATGGGTTATCAAAAGCGGATATGGAAAAGCTGGGCGCCGTGGTCATACTGGCAGAGCCAAAGTCCGCGGCGCAGATCAAAAACCTTGCGGAAAGCCTCGACCTCTTTGACTTCGCCCCCGGCGCGCATACGCCGCAGGAATACGGCAAGTACATGATCCAGCAGTCTGGTCGCTTTGAGTATGACGAAAACCTCGACGCTTTTTATGACTATGAAAAGTACGGCACGGAGCGCATGAACGAGGAGGACGGGATGTTCACCGACCGGGGCTATGTTGCCTACAAGGGCTATACCAGCATGGAAGAAGTGATGAACGGCAGCCAGAGCAGCCACATGGAGATGGGAGGCTTGTCATGATCATCCATGCTGAACTCAAACGAAAGCAATCCGAATACGAGGGCGAAGCCTGCGCCGTGGATAAAGTTATCGAGCTGCCTGCCCAGCGGTTTCAGCAGTTCAGCCGTGCGCTGCTGGCGGACTACGATTTTATCGCGGAGAACAAAAGCGCCATTCGGCACGATAATGACGCCAGGCACTGCCTGCTCATCCTTGATGCGGGCGGAACAGACGGCGTTCTCGTTGACCCGCAGGGATATAACTATGCCCGGTACAGTGCCTTTGTTCCCAACGCCCGCAGCTTGCTGATGCCGGATATGGGGATCGACCGCAGTTATGTTTCGCCGACAGAGCCTTGGCGCAATGAGAGCCGGGATGAAATCCTCCGCATGACGCTGCGTGTTGAGGGAAAGCCAGACTACACCCTCGTCCTCCCCGCTGATGAGGAATACCTGGACGCGGTGAAGGCTTATCTTGATATCGATGTTTTCGCGGATGCCATGCTCTGTGATATTCGCTTCAAGGTGCCATACATCGGGGAGCTGATCCGCGACACGGATTGCCCCGCCGTGGAGGATTACAATGATTTTGCGGAGGCCTTAGAAGGGATCTGGCAGAAGGACGGAATGCTTCTGACCTACGCCGCCGTGTTGGATGCTGAGAAGCCAGAAACCCTGCACCGTGCCTGTGAGCTCCTGCGAAATCTGGATAACTACCAGCGCATCACGGAGGATGCCTACGGTTACGGTCAGCAGCGATTGCAGGAAACGCTGGGGCTGGATGATGAAGCCATCTATGAGCTGGACGGCTACATGGATTTTGAGAAATACGGTCAGGACTGCATGGAAAACGACTGCGTGGCAAAAACAGAGTTCGGCCTGCTGCGCCGCCTGGACCCGCCCTTTCCGGAGCAGACGCAGGGACAGCAAATGTTTCAGTAGACTTTGCGGCAGATGTGTAGTATGTTTGCCGTTACCAAAAAAGAAAGGAAGGAAGACTAATGGCTGTAAACGCAAGAACAGAGGAATTCCAGCATATTGAAGTATTTGATAAGCCCGCACTGTTCACCAACGGGCGCATCGCCCGTGATACCGTGCCGAAGGGCTGGTACTGCTATGACATTCGCGGCTCTGACGATGATCCCGGTGAGCTGTGCTACATGGAAGAAAATGTTGTGGTCAACCACGCAGGCTCGGTGCTGATGCCGGAAAAGCTGGCGATGCCTAAGTCCGGGCGGCTGGATGTGCGGGATGAGCTCGGTTTTCTCGATGAAGGCGACATGACGCTCCGTGAGTTCTGCGAAGCACATCAGCTTCCGTATCCCGCGGAGAACATGAAATTTCATATCCGACCTGCCCGCCCGGAGGAGGCGGGCTTATTTTATACCCCGCACCCCGAAGAAGATAAGCGGCTGGGTACCGTTGGCCATGTCCGCATGGACTTCGGGCGCAGCGGCAACGAGTTCTGGCATACATGGTGGCCCCGCGGCCCGGAGGAGCTGAACAGCCCTGTGTTCAAAGCGGAGCTGCAAGAGGTCGTGGACACGCTGCGGGAGAGTGTGCTGAAAAGCCGCTTCGCGATGGAGCGTTTCTGTTATGCCCACGGTGGCAAAATCAGCGGTGGCTGGACACAAAACTACGGCTACATCGTGGAAACGGAGCATTACCGCTACTGCCTGCGCTGTAATCCGTCCCCTGGTGACTATAACGGGTATCTGACAGCCTATGATCTGGATGTCCAGCGGCAGAACATGGCGCGGGACAAGCCGCTGGTAGGCCGTGTCACCTATGCCAACGGCGATGCACAGGAATTTACCGATGCCGAAGCCTTTCTCCAGTGTGCGAGGGAAGAGCTTCCGTATCGCCCGACCACAGGTTTCCGTTACGAGGTGCTGACCGACGATCCCACCGTCCGCAAGCAGGTGGATGACATGATCTTCGACTTCTACGGCGAGGAAGCCCCGTGCCGACAGGAGGATCACGAGCCTCGACCCGAACAGGGCATGACCTTCGGGGGAATGTAATGGACGCCTCAAAAAAGCAGCGAGAGCCGGTCGCGTTCAAAAGCCTTGCCGAGCTGAAGCGGTTCATCCGACCCGGTGTGGAGATTAAGACCGTCAGCCACGCCAATCACGCGGATATGGTGGGGCTGACCCGTGTGGTGACCACGGTGCAGACGGTGGGCTTTTATTCCAAGATCAAGGATCAGCCGGAGCATCCCTTCTCCACCTGCAACCACGGCAAGGGCTTCTACACCGATTTTGGGAAAGCCGGCAATTACATCTTTGATGGTACGACGGTCAAGGTGAAGGATACTCGAAAGCAAGATCACGGCGTGATCTACGAGCTGGAGTTTTACGACAGAGAGCAAAACATGGAGGAAACGATGATGGACAGAAAAATGGTGAATTTCATTAAGGAACAGTATCCCCCCGGCACCCGCATCCGGCTCAATTCGATGGAAGACCCCTACGCGCCCATTCTCCCCGGCACAGAGGGTGAGGTAGACTATGTGGACGATGAGGGGCAAATTTTTATGAAGTGGGACAATGGCCGCACGCTGCCGCTCGCCCCCGGCGAGGACAGTTTCACCGTGCTGTCGCCCAAGCTGACCACACTCAAGCTCTATATGCCCCTGACCGCTGATCTCTACGAGCGAAACGAGTACGGTGATCTCGACGACAGCAGCACATTGCTGGAGGGCAGTGAGCTGCGGGGCTATCAGGATCAGATCATGGCAGCACTGGTAAAAAACCGGATGCCGGAGGAAACCGAGCGGGGCCTCATGCACTGGTATGATGAAGCCGACAGTGTTGACCGCAAGGTACGCTCCGCCGTCTTCACCGTGGAGGTGCGGAATAGGCAGCTCTGGGGCGTGGCGGAATGCCGTGTCGCTGGGGAATTATCGGGCACAGAGCTGGAAGCCTTAAAGGAATACCTTACCGGACAGGCTTCGGACGGCTGGGGTGAGGGCTTTGAGCAGCGTGAGATTTCCGTGGATGACGGCGGTGAATTGTATGTCCACTTTTGGAACTCGGACGAGTGGAGCATCCAAACGGAGCAGGAGCTTTTCTCCCCCAAGCTGGCGGATGGACTGCCGGAGCTGTGCTTCTCCACGCTCCCCGGCACCGGTGAGCTCATCTGCATCAAGCGCGGCGAGAGCGGCTACTATCCCAGCGACTGGTCCACGAACGATCCCGCGCATAACCGTGAGATAGCGGACTACAACAACGAACGGCTTGGCGTTACCCCCGCGCAGGAGAAAGCCATGAAAACGGGTTCCATGTTCGGCTGGGGCGTCCCCGGCGCAGACCCCGCATGCTATGAACAGAAACAGGAAATGGGGGGGATGACCCTTGGGTAAAAAGATATTTGGCATCTATCTGGCAAAGCTGGACGCACCCAATAGTGAGGCCCACGCAAGGCTGGAACTGCCCGCTTCCCCGTTGGAATTGCACGATGCAATGGACAAGGTGCAGCTTCAGGAGAACGAGGAGCTGTATCTGGAAATTGACGATTACTATGGCTTCGAGTATCTCGCTCCTCACTTGATGGAACTGGACGCCAGCCTCAATGAACTGAACGATCTTGCTGGTCGTCTGGCTGTGCTGGATGAAACGGAGCAGGAAGCGTTTGACGGCCTGCTCCGTCTGGAAATTCAGAGAAAGGTAGAATCCAACGGCAGTATTCTTACCATGCAGGACCTGAGAACTCTGGCGGTCAGCGCGGGGGCAGATTGCTGCCATGTGGTCGGCGCGACCAGTGACGCAGAACTGGGCCGCTTCTATGCGGAAAACGGCTTCATGGAGGAACTGGACGGTCTCTCCGACGGTGTGTTTGAGATGCTGGACTTTGGCAAAATCGGCAAAGCCCTGCGTACCGGCGAAAACGGCACATTCACACGGAGCGGCTATGTGGTGAAGCACAGTGAACTGGTTACCGCACCACCCTGCGCCAAGGAACTTCCCGAAAAGCCGGAATATCTCTTCCGGCTCACTCTTGGCCTTCATCCCGACCTCGAAGATGACCGCACCGTCACGCTGGAATTGCCTGCGTCTGCTGAAGCATTGAGGGAAGTGCAGAAGCAGCTCGGAGCGGACGGCTGGGAGGGTGCTATGGTCCTCGACTATGACGGGATCATCCCACAGGCGGCAGAGTTTGCTGACTTGCCAATGGAGCTGGATGCCTTCAACGATTTTGCGGAGGCAGTGGAGGCTATGCCTTCCCGCGAAAAACAGATCCCGAAGCTGAAAGCCCTGCTGGAGCATTTCGAGGTAACGGATCTGGCTACTGCTGCGGGCCTTGCCGAGCATATCGGGGATTACATCCTCACGCCGGAGATCAGTTCGCCGCAGGAGGCGGCCATTGATGAACTGAACTTCACAATGGATGCCCACTCGGCGGAACTGCTCCTGCCTCATGTAAATCTCTTCACCTACGGGAACGAGATCATCAAGGATGACAATGCTGCACTTACCTCCTACGGCCTGCTGCATCGGGAGGACTATCAGCCGATGCAGACTCCGGTGCAGGAAACTCAAGAACAAGCAATGACGATGGAATAAGCAAAGGACCTAATCGAGCCACTATGGAAATGCGTAATGCCGTTTTTAACGACACTGACTTGCAACATATGTAATGAAATCCTCCGGCGTAAGTGTGTCGCCAGCATGAGGAATCGCGTTCCATCTTTTCTGTATGGCAGGGTCTGGATTACACATCGCCGCTATCATCGCCAGCCGAATCTCTTTCCGCACTTCTTCCACGGTAGTATGGTTTTTGCGAGCCACTTCTCGCAGTGCTGCTTCGGCGCAGATGTTCTTTCTCTTCATAGAATCACTCCTTGCTGTTTTTGAACGGAAACCGTTCTTTTAGAACTATAATAGCATAGGAGCTTTGAGAGAAAACGTCGAACTCTGTCGAAAAAAATAGAGGCTTGCAAAAAGTGCAAACCTCTGTGCCGCTTATCATTTCAACTCTGCAATCAGGGCATCCAGTACGTTCATTACCTTACGCTGTCCTTCTGGAGAAAGCATCTTAAGTCGTTCGGAGATTTCCGTGGCATGAAGCATTGTTGCCGTGTTCAAGTCATCTTGAAGGAGTTCATCTGTTCCAATATTGAGTGCATTGGCGATGGCGACCAACTTCTCCAGTTTTGGAGCCTTCACGCCTCGCTCTACTACACTCATGTGATCAACGCTGTAATCTACAGCGGCGGCGAGCTCTTCCTGTGTCATGCAGGCTTTTTCACGGGCTGCTTTGATTCGTTTTCCCAACGCTATCTGGTCCATACAGTAGTCTCCTTTAGAACGGTATCCGTTCTTAAAGTATATGGGAGATGCGGTATGTTTCACAGGAGCATATAGAACGATGTCCGTTCTGAATGAACGGAATGGATAAAAAATATCACAGCAAGGGGCCGTATTCCCGGACGGGGAAAAGCGGCCCCTTCTTTTTTGCGCTCTTTTTGTCTCCTATTCCGGGATAACGGCTCCGGAAAGGAGGAACTGTGGCAATCAACGAAGCCCTTGCGGAATATCTTGCGCTTTACCACAAGGGTGAAGTAAATGCCGTCACCAGCCGGGAGTTGGAGTGCAGCTTCCAAATGCGTGGTTCTGAGCTGCGCCGGGAGATCAACGCCCTGCGCGGTGACGGCATTCCCATTTGCAGCTTTGAGGGCGGCTACTATTACGCTGCCACTGCCGAGGAGCTGGAGCGCACCATCCGGCAACTCCGCAGCCGAATCAAGAAGATCGCATTTGCGGAGCGCGGCCTGTCCAGTGCTTTGCCGGACTATGTAGATACCGGTCAGCTTTCTCTCCCGCTGGATGGGGGTGATGCCCCTTGAACAGCTTTATCCCATGGGTGGGCGGCAAGAGCAAGCTGCTGTGGATCATCAACAAGATGGCGCCGGATCACTACAGCCGGTTCATTGATGTGTTCGGCGGCAGCGGCACGGTGACCATGAGCCGTCCCATCCAGCAGGGTTGTATGGAGGTCTACAACGATTTCAACAGCAATCTCACGAATCTCTTCTGCTGCGTGAAAAACCGCCCCTTAGCGCTGCTGGCGGAATTGGGCTTTCTGCCTCTGAACACGCGGGATGATTTCAATGTCCTGTACAAGTTTCTCTCCAAGGGCGAAATCACGGATGACTATCTGCAGGAAGAAATGGAACTGACCGAGATCCTGCTCAAGCCGCCCGAGGCCGAAGCTATCCGCACTCTTCTGCTGGAGCGTGCTCCCCGCGGAGATGTCCGCCGTGCCGCAGATTTCTTCAAACTGGTTCGGTACAGCTTCAGCGGCAGCTCTAAATCATTCGGTGGTAAGCCCTGCGATATCCGCCGCTTCTTCCACCTGATTTGGGAGTGCTCTCGCCGGCTGGCGAATGTCATTGTGGAGAACAAAGACTTTGAGGATGTCATCCGCCAGTATGACCGTGGTGACGCATGGATCTACTGTGACCCGCCGTACTTTGAGGCCGAATGCTATGAGGTAGCCTTCCCAAAGGAAAATCACCAGCGGCTCCATGACACACTCCTGAACTGTCATGGGTATGTCATGGTGTCCTACAACTACTGCCCGTACATTTGCGAACTGTATCAGGAGTTCTACATTTTCCGCGTTGTACGCCCCAACAGTATGTCCCAGACGGCGGGCAGCGAATATGAGGAAGTTATCATCACCAACTATGATCCTCGCAAAGCCTGCTGGCAGCTCAGTTTGGAGAGCCTGCTGAACTGCGGCAGCGAGGCCCGGTATGAACTGATCCATGAGCCGGAAAGGCCAATCAAAACAACAAATTAAAGGAGGATACCATATGAAGTTTATCAATTACACCAATGACGGCAGGGTTGTTGTTCAGCACGCCGCCCTGATCCTGAGCAAACTCGATGAGACTGACACGCTGGAGCTTCACACGATGGACAACGCGATTATTCTTCTCAAGAAGGATATGACACTGGTCGAAACGAGAGATGTACTGCAGGGCATGGTGCGTCTCGCCCGCAGTATGACCTTGGACGCACTGTGCAATTCGGATGCGGAGGATAAAACTCCGCTCGTTGATGAGAGCGTCGATGACGAGTATGAGGATACGATCACGATTCCGGTTCCCCTCGAGGCGTTTGGGGATGCAGGACTTCTGGGCAAGGATCTGCACATCCAGGTCATCGACGGTGCCGTGGTCATTACCGAGGATACGGATGATGAGTAAGGATCACGAGTATCTCTATCCCTACTCGGCACAGGAGGCCAAGAAAAGAAATCAGCTTCCCATGTGGCGCGAGAGTTACCACGCCAATGTTGCCTGCCGGAATGCCATCGAGGAGACGATCCGTCAGAACTTCAATGGGATGCACCTGAAGAAGGACTGTCTTGAACCTGTGCTTGCAGAATATGGCTACAAGCGCACGGAATGGGTACTGGCCACCACCCTGCAGGAACTTTCCTGGGACGGGCGTTTCAGCAGAGCAAACAAGCAGTGGGCGGCACGACGATATATTCCCCAGGACGAGCGGCACAATGCCGAGATCACCGTCCGAAGCCACCCCGCCATACTGGATGGCTTCGTAGACCTCTATCGAGAAGCCTATCAAAAGCTGGGGCTGTTTGGCCCCGAGCATTGCGTCGGTGACCGTGCCGAGCAGGATTACATCGGTAAGGTGCTGGTACTCAGCCCCGATACGCTGAAAGAGTCCTGCTGGAGTCAAGAAAACCAGCTGTGGTATGCCCACGACGGCTTCGGATGCAGTCCCTACGCTATTGGGCGCTCGGTGCGCTGCACCTGTCTGAGTGACGGCGAAATGACCAGGTGGAACCGGGATGAGTTTGTCGGCGTGCTGGATGAGAAATTCCTGCCCGATTGGGCCAAAGAGAGTCTGTCGCAGTTCCAGCAGGAAGAAGCCGCCGAATCCCCCGGTATGAACAATCAATCTATGTAACAGGAAGGAGAAAAAATCTATGGCAGCAACGCAGAAGAAAAAGCAGCAGGAAGCCCCTGCGCCCCAGATCGAGGCGAGGATCGACCGTATGGTGGACGGCGACTACAAAACCAAAGCCTATGCCAGCGTTACCATCGCCGGCGCATTTGCCGTCCACGGCCTCCGTGTCATTGAGACGGACAAGGGGCGCTTCATCTCCATGCCCCAGGAGTCTTACAAGAAAAACGGCGAGACGGTGTATAACGACACCTTCCATGCCGTCACCGCCGAGGCAAGGACTGCGCTGGTGGATGCGGTCAACGATGCTTACGAGCGGAGGCTGCAGGAACGCATGGAGCAGAGCGAGGACGTACCCGCTCAAGGCATGGAACAGCAGATGTAAGCGCCACGGTGCGAAAGGAGGTGACGGAACTTGGTGCGATTCACCGTGGATAACCGAAATCGGCTCATCTTTTACGGCAATCCTGTGGGCTATGTGAAGGCGGATACCGCCGTGGTGGATGAAATGTTCCGCACGGACGAGCTCAACCAATATCTGAGCCGCATGAATCTGACGCCCCGTTGGGAGGACGGGATCTTTGACCGTCTCGTATCCGGCGAGGTGACCGGCGAAGAACTGGCGCAGTCTCGAAAGGGCTGCCGCATCTGGCAGCTCAAAAAGGATGTAGACGTGGCAATGCGATTCATCGGGTACGAGGATCAGGTACGGAAGTTCGGAGAACCGGATGCCGAAAATTACACGCTCGTGTTCGACGGCGATCTCGGTACCAGCGATCTGGAGCAGATCTATACCATCTGCCGGGATGCTCCGCCTCCCGGCTACCAAGGTTACCGGATGGCGCTGTCGGATGTGGTGGAGCTGTATGACGATTCCGTCAGCGAATTTTACTACTGTGACCGAGTAGGCTTCCAGCCGATCCGGTTCGAGCAGAAGCAGGACCCATGCATCAATATGACCTTGTGAGCCGGACGGGAGATGACCGTCCGGCATTTTTGCCGTCTGCGCGGGGCCGTGGGCCTCCTGCGACACGCAAATGACCGAACTCACCAACAAAAAACTTTTGAATTTACAGGAGGAATATTTCATGAAGAAGTTCATCAAGAAGATCACCCATACCGCCAAGTCCGCTGTCACTTGCGTCAAGACCGCCGCGGTCAATTCCATGTCTGCCGTGCTTGCCTTCAACCGCCGTGCCGTCTGTAGCAATGCCGGTGAGGGCTACATCGATACTGCCGTCAAGGTGCTGATCGCCGTTGTGCTGGGTGCGCTGGTACTGGCTGGCCTCTATGCTATCCTGAACGATACGGTCATGCCCACGGTAACCCAGAAGATCACGGAAATGTTCAGCTACAATGGCTGATGCACTGGGCGCAGGCAATCCTCTTCTGCGGCGGACTCATTTTCGCCGCAGTGGATGACCTGAAGACCCGGACCGTCAGCAACATCGTCTGCATCGTCATTGCTTTGGCGGGGCTGATCTCCATCAGCCCCGCCTCCCTTTTGGGAGCGTTGCTGGCAATGCTCCCGTTCTACCTCTGCGCAGGCTTTGGCCTGATGGGCGGCGGGGATTGGCGGTTAGCTGCGGCGGTAGGCTTTGTGTTGGGAGTTGGACGGGTACTCACGGGATTCTTTTTTATGGCCGCCGCGCTCCTGTTGGCATCCCTTGTTATGCGTGCATTCCCGGCACTGCGGCAGAGCGCGGCGAAGAAGCAGCCACTGGTGCCATATTTCGCAGTGGCTTTTATTCCCGCGTATTTTCTATAAGGAGGAAAACGATTTGAAGATTTTTCGCAATCGCACCGTCATCGGTGTGCTGTGTATCCTGTTGGCGCTGATCATCTGCTTCGGTGTTACGCCGCTGTTCAGCCGCAGCGCCAGTGAGAAAACGGAGATCGTCCGTGTGACGAAGGACATCAAGGAAGGTGACGAGATCACCGCAGAGATGGTCCAGACGGTAGAGGTCGGCGCCTACAATTTGCCGCAGAACCTTATGACAGACAAGAAAGAGGTCGTCGGCAAGTATGCGACTGCGGACCTGGCGGCCGGAGATTATATTCTTTCCAGCAAGCTTTCAGCTGTTCCCGCGGCAGAGAATGCCTATCTCTATAATCTGGACGGCAAAAAACAGGCCATCTCCGTTACCATCAAGAGCTTTGCCACCGGCCTTTCCGGCAAGCTGGAAAGCGGCGATATTGTCACGGTCATCGTGGCGGATTATCAGGGCAAGGGCGAAACAGCCATTCCTCCGGAGCTACAGTATGTGGAGGTCATCTCGGTGACCGCCTCCTCCGGATACGATGCCAACACCGGTGAAGTGGTGGATGAAAAGGAACTGCCCTCCACCGTGACACTGCTGGTGACCACTGAGCAGGCCAAGGTATTGGCGGAGCTGGAACAGGATAGTGAGCTGCATCTGGCGCTGGTGTATCGCGGAACGCCCGAAAACGCCGCTAAGTTCATTGCGGCGCAGGATGCCCTGATTGAAGAACTGTACGCAGAACCGGAGCCGGAGAGCAGTGGCGAAACCGCAGAGGGTACGGAATCTAAGGAAAGCGAGGGCGCGGAGCCTTCCGCGGAAAGTGAGGCCACCGAATGAATTTCCTGAAAGGCAGCCTTTTCCGCCGCAATACGGAGCCGGAGGAGCTGGAGCCGATGGAGGAGTCCGGAGGCGGCATCCTCGCCGTTTGGGGCAGTCCCGGCTGCGGCAAGACGGTAACAGCAGTCAAAATCGCAAAGCATTTGGCAGCCCAGAAGAAAAATACGGTGCTGCTCCTCTGTGATATGACCGCACCTATGATGCCCTGCATTTGCGCTCCCTCGGAATTGGAGGTCGATAAATCTCTCGGCAGTATCTTTGCCGCCCAGCATATCTCCGTAAATCTCATCAAGCACAATCTGACCACACTCAAACGCCTGCCGCACCTGACGATGCTTGGCCTTCGCAAGAAAGAAAACGAGTACACCTATGCGCCCTGCACCAAGCAGCAGGCGGAGGAACTCATCCGCGGACTCCGTGAGATCGTACCCTATGTGGTCATTGATTGCTCCAGCTACATCGCAAACGACATTCTCTCCGCCGTGGCGCTGATGGAAGCGGACAGCGTTCTGCAGCTTGCAAGCTGCGACCTGAAATCGGTCGGATACCTCTCCAGTCAGCTTCCGCTCCTGGGAGAACTGAAATGGGACAAGGACAAGCAGTACCGGGTAGCATCCAACATCAAGCCCTTTCAGGCGGCAGACCGCATTGGACAGGTACTCGGAAGCGTAGTATTCCGGCTGCCGTATTCGCAGGAGCTGGAGGAGCAGTATCTGGCCGGTGAGCTGCTGGCGGACCTCTCCATGAAGGATAGCCGCGCATTCCGCAAGGAGATCGACCGGATCTGTGAGGAGGTGTTCTGATTGCTTGGTGAAAGACGAAGCAACTCCCTGTTCGCCCCGGCCACCCCCGCAGAACCGGAGAGAAAGCCGGAACAGGCAGAGGTGCATGACATTTCCTTCGAGGAGCGCACCGGAAGGTCGCTTTTCGCGGAAAATGCAACAGCACCCCGTGCAAGCGAACTCTTCTTTGCTCCGCAGGAGAAAGGCATTACCTTTGCGGAGGCGCTCAGTCAGGTGCAGGGCTATCTTTCGGAAACCTATGCCACCCTCATCACAGAGAATAACTCGGATGCCAAAGAGCAGATGAAGCGCCGCATGGCACGGTATCTGCAGGAGGCCCGCATCGCTGTGGACGGTATGACAGCCTCTGAGCTGGTGGATGCCCTGTACACGGAAATGGCAGAGTACGGATTTCTCACCAAGTACATCTTCGCGGACGGCATCGAGGAGATCGATATCAACTCCTGGCGGGATATTGAGATTCAGTATTCGGATGGTCATACCGCCAAGCTGGAGGAGCATTTCGACTCGCCGGAACACGCCGCCAATGTCATCCGCCGTATGCTGCAGAACTCCGGCAAGGTACTGGACAATGCCAGCCCTATCATTACCTCCCGATTGGCGAAGAACATTCGAATCTCGGTCATCAAAACGCCGGTGTTGGATGAGGATGCCGGTGTTGCCGCATCCATCCGCATTGTGAATCCCAGGAATCTCAGCAAGGCGGACTTCGTGCAGAGCGGTACGGCCACAGAGGAAATGCTGGACTTTCTGTCCGCCTGCCTTCGCTATGGCGTGTCCATCTGCGTAGCGGGAGCGACCTCCTCCGGCAAGACTACCGTGGCGGGCTGGCTCCTCTCCACCATTCCGGACCGCAAGCGCATCTTTACCATTGAGGATGGCTCCAGGGAATTGCAGCTCATCCGGGAGCGTGACGGCAGGGTGACGAACTCTGTCGTTCACACGCAGACCCGCGACAGCGAGAATGAGCGCCAGCGCATCGATCAGATCGCATTGCTGGATATTGCCCTGCGTTTCAATCCTGACATCATCTGCGTGGGCGAGATGCGCGGCCCGGAGGCCAATGCGGCGCAGGAGGCTGCTCGTGTGGGCATTGCGGTGCTAACTACCATCCATTCCAATTCCAGCGAGGGTACCTACCGCCGCATGGTGTCCCTCTGCAAGCGCGCCGTGGATACTCCTGATGACACCCTCATGGGCTATGTCACCGAGGCGTACCCCATTGTGGTCTACTGCCGCCAGCTGGAGAATAAGCAGCGCCGTATCACCAACATCTCCGAATGCGAGATCCTGCCGGATGGAAGCCGCAGACTTCACAAGCTCTATGAGTATCACATCACGGACAACCATCTGGAGGGCGATCGCTTCGTCATTGAGGGCGAGCACCGGAAATGTGAGGAGATTTCCGAGAGCCTGCGGCGCCGCTTTATCGAAAACGGGATGCCGCTTGGAGAGTTGGCGCAATTCGTTCAAGGAAAGGAGGAAGATGAATGACTATGATTCAGCTGATTGCCTGCATCGGCATGATCGCAGGGCTTTTTATGGTGCTGCATGTCTCGCCGCGGGAACTGAGCGACAGCCTCTTTGCCCGTTTGACCGCAGCTCCCGGCAGTATCCGTGCCGATATCAACGAGACGACCAGGCGAAAAAAGGCGGGGTTCCTTCGCCGTGAGATCACCGAGGCACAGGTGGTCTTGGCAGCCTCCGGACGGGCAGACAAGTTTCCCATGGTGTGCTTCACATCTCTGCTCTGCTTTGCATTGGGTGCCTGCATCGCCATTGCCGCGGGAAACGCTTTCCTTGTGCCGGTGTTGGCAGTTGGCCTGATGCTGACCCCGTTTTGGTATGTCAAGCTCACAGCGGGCAGCTTCAAAAAGGATGTGGCGGCAGAACTGGAGACGGCGCTGTCCGTCATCACTACGGCCTACTTGCGTAATGAAAACTTTCAGCAGGCCGTAGAGGAGAATGTCCGTTACCTGCACCCGCCGGTGCAGGAGGTATTCCAGCATTTTCTGATGCGTATCAAGCACATCGACCCGGATATGGACGCGGCGCTTACTGACCTGAAAGCCGCCATCGACAATGAGGTCTGGCGGGAATGGTGCGACGCCGTGATGGCTTGTCAGGCAGACCGAAGCCTGACAAGCATTCTGACGCCCATCGTCAGCAAGCTGTCGGATATGCGGGTGGTCAATGCGGAGCTGGAAAATCTGGTGTTTGGTCCCCGCAAGGAGTTCATCACCATGGCGATCCTCGTGCTGATCAACATTCCGCTGGTGCGCTTCATCAATAAGGACTGGTATCACACGCTGGTAGCCACGATCCCCGGTCAAATGGTCATCGCTGTCTGCCTTGCCGCTGTGTTCGTGTCCTTTTCATTCGTCGTGAAGCTGACGCAGCCCATTGAGTATCGGAGGTGAGAGGGTGAAATTGCTGTTATTCCTGTTCGGCGCCGCCTTGGCTGCCGGACTGTATTTCGTTCTGGCGGACCTGCTGAAGATCCCCAGGCTGGCAACGGAGCGTGCCCTCATCTCCGCAGGACGCAAGGAGCGCAGTCTTGTGAAATCTATGGAGACGCTCGTCTTGGGATGGTCACTGAAGCTGGCTCCGCTGATCCGCTTAGATGCCTACAAGCGCAGACGGCTGGAAACGAAGCTGGCTGCCGCAGGGCTGGATATGACCCCCGAGGTCTATACGGCTTACACCGTTCTGAAGCCCTGTCTCATCCTGCTGGGGATCATCCCGTGCCTCCTGATCTTGCCCATCCTGACACCATTGGTGGTAGTACTGGCACTGCTCACTTATTTCAAGGAGAGCCGCCGGGCGGATGAGCTGTGCAAGGCCAGAATGGAACTGGTGGAGGGTGAACTGCCTCGTTTCGCGGCGACCATCCATCAGGAATTGGCCGCCAGCCGGGATGTCCTGCGCATTCTGGAGAACTACAAGAAACATGTCGGTCCTGACTTTGCCCGTGAACTGGATGTGCTGACGGCGGATATGCGCTCCTCCTCTTATGAGGCGGCGCTCATCCGTTTCGAAGCCCGTATGGGTTCTGCTATCATTTCGGATATCGTCCGCGGTCTCATCGGCATCTTGCGGGGCGATGATGGGCGAATGTACTTCCAAATGCTCTCCCACGACTTGAAAGCGCTGGAGCTGCAGCGCCTGAAAGCCAAGGCGGCGAAGATCCCGCCAAAGATCCGGGTGTTCAGCTTCCTCATGCTCATGTGCTTCATGCTGACGTACATCGTCATTATCGTCTACCAGATCATCAACTCGCTGGGTTCGCTGTTTTAAGGAGGAATGCCTATGAAGAAATTACGAAAACGGCACTCCGGCGAGGGCTATATCGATGTGTGCGTGTTGGTGGTCTGTGCCATGCTGGTGCTGGCACTGGCGGTGCGAATCCTGCCGGTATTCGTCGCCAAGCAGCAGCTTGACACCTATGCGGTGGAGCTGGTACGGGAAGCGGAGATCTCTGGCAGAGTCGGAACGGAAACCAGCCGCCGTGCCGCGGCGCTGACGGACAGCACCGGACTGGATCCCAACATCCGCTGGTCGAAAACGGGACGCATTCAGCTCAATGAGGAAGTCACCGTAACGCTGACATTGGACATGGACATCGGCCTGTTCGGCGGCTTCGGCTCATTTCCCATCATGCTGCGGTCGGAGGCCACCGGAAAGTCGGAGGTGTATTGGAAATGAGCAAGCACTGTTTCCTTCGCCGCCACCCCGGCGAGGGCACCCCAATGATCCTCGCCATCGTGCTGGTCCTGCTGATGCTTTTTTGCACGGTCGCGGAGTTCAGCCGGGTGTGGATCATCGCCCAAGGTGTCAAGGAGGCTGCCCAACAGGCGGTCATTTCCACCATCAACGACAACTATGACGATGTGTACCACGCTGTGCGGGAGGGCTATGCCGCAGGCTGGTATCCGGATGGCACAGGGCGATGGGATGAGAGCGTGGATACCGGCGATGTGTACGGTCAGCTGGCATCAACGCTTGGACTGGAGAACACCGGCAGCGGATATCAGAAGATCTCAAACGGAAACGTGGAATATACCATCTCTGGCCTGAGCGTGGAGCTGAGCAACAACGCCCTCAGTTCCGGCCAAAGCAAGGGCTATACCGCCGCAGTGGAGATCCGCTTGGAGGTACCGGTGCGATTCCTTGGGAACCTTTTGCCCGCAGCTGAAATGATGCTGCACACGGAAGCCAAATATGTGCCGGTATTCTGAAAAAGTTTCGCTTTCCCAATAGACTTACGCCGAAAGGTGTGGTATTGTCCAATCAAGAGATAAATCAGAAAAAGGAGGAAAATCAATGAACGACAAGACGAAACGGATCATCCTCATCACCGCCTGCTGCCTGCTCTGCGGTGTGGCCGTCATCGGGATCGCCGGACGCTTCGGTGGAAATACGGTGACGCCCTCCGGAACGGTATCCGGCAGTCAGCCGGACAGCAACGATCCCAATGTGAACATCAACAATAGCCAGGGAGATGTGAATGTCCCCTCGCTGACGCCGGAGCAGAGCGACCCCGGCCAGGGTGCAAACTCCAACGGCACGGAGCAGACCATCCAGGCGGACCCTGTTAAACCGGACGCTCCGGAAAAGCCGGAATCGCCCAGCGGCACGGCGACACTTCCGGATGATCACAAAGCGGAGGATGTGCCGACCTCGGAACGCAAGACAGAGGATGAACCGCACCCCACATATCCGGAGCAGCCCACCTCCAAGCCTGCGGAATCCCAGCCTGCCGCGGGAAGCACGAACTCCTCCGGTCAGGTATATGTGCCGGGCTTCGGCTATGTAGACAGCAGCGGTGATAACACGGTCATCGATGGACAGGACATCTACGAAAACGGAAATAAAATCGGTGAAATGGGCGGCGGGAACTAACAGTACTCCCAATCAGCATGGCGCAGTCAGAAATGGCTGCGCCTTTTCTTTTTTCGAAGCTTTGAAAGGAGGAATCCATGAAGCGACTTCTCGCACTTTTTCTTTCCCTTGTGCTCATGCTGTGTGCGGCTGTTCCAGCTTATGCCACTGGTGACGGCAACTTCGACGGCGGTGGCGGCGGCATGGGCAGCGGCACATCCACCAACTACTGGAATCCGGGTATGGACGGTGTCCGCATTTCCGTGGTGAATGTGGACAGCCACGCTGTCGTGGGGAACACCATTGACTGGAGCAATCAGAATCCGAGCACCAACATGATCCACTTCGGAAAGGTATCCAAGCTCTCTTATAACAGTGGGCGGGCGTTGTCACCTGTCGTGGGCGGCTATGTCTGCGTCCGTCCGGCGCAGAGTCTGCCTCGCATCATTTCGACCGGCGACTATCCCGCCAGCATTGCGGCGATTCGAAGCTACTTTACAGACGAGCAAGTCATTCGGGCGATTGCCGGATATGTGGGAATAGACTTTGATACGCTTATTGCCGGCGATTACAAAATCGTTGTCGAGCCTATCGCCTACTTCGTCTACGGTGGAGCCTACTATGCCATGACGGCCACGGAAGCGGCGCTCTATGACCAAAAGGTAAACGGAAATCTTCGAAGCAAGATGGGATCGCTCACCCATAAGAATCTGCCGCTGGCCATCTTCCTTGAAGAAGCAGATCTGGGCTATCCCGCATGGTCTGGCAGCACAAACAGCAAGGTCAGCAACGATCAGATCATCTCGTCCCTCGGCATCGGAGTCGTCCGCTTCAACGGTGAGTTGGAGCCGCCCGATGTAAACGACTTCGACTATGAATACCGAGTCGATACCGATGTGATCTCCTCGGTGGAGGTGAGCGGCGGGCAGTCCGACCCGGATAATCCTGTGACTGTTCGCTTTGTGATTCAAGGCAGAACTTACACCGTCAGCAATGTCTACTATCCGGACGGCGACAGTCAATTGGTATGGGTAAAATGGCACACGCCGTCAGAGCCATGCGTCATTACGATTGCCGTCAGCGTGTCTGGCGGCGGCACGGCGCAGAGCACGATCACCTGCAACATCGTGGATCTGGACGGCAACGATCCGCCCAACCCGGTGGCGGATGACCGCAACGACCATTTCCGTCTGGCTTCTATTCCAGAGAAAGAACAGGTAACATCCGCTTCCTGGGGCATTTGGTCACCCTGGTGGCAGGAAAATTGGGAATGGGTAGAGAACTGGGAGAAGTGCTGGCACACGGATCGCTGGGTGGATGATAACAATGTGGTTCACCGTGACCGCTGGTATCACTGGGTAGATAACGGCTGGTGGGAGGATCATGGCTGGTGGGAGTTTGACTACAACAGCTACGCCGCAAGCCTGAGCGCATCCATGCGCATCACGCCGGATAGCCTGTCGCCCTCAGCGACTGCAGCTACCATGAAAAGCGGGTACGGAATTCAAGAGAAAGTGACGGCCAGAGTAACGACCACGCAGAGCGCGGCTGTCACGGCGGCGCAGAATGCTGTGACCTATTTCCCTGAATTCGGGTACGAAGGCTTCTGGAGACTGCTGAACCGCAGCGTCAGCGGCAAGAGTACCACCTTCGCTTTCAAAAACAATCCCTACAGCACCTATGACCGCCCGACCCACTTCACACCTATCTGGTATCCGGACGGCAGCTACACGCCGTATACCTGGCTCCTGGACTGCTGGACACCCACGGGAATGCTAAGTATGAACCTGGCGGATTCCGTGCGCATCGCCGGTGACCTGTGGGAAGAATGGCATATCGCACCCTCAAAATAACAACAAGAATTGGAGGTATCTATGAGCAAAATGAAATGCAAGCGCCTTTGTGTGATGCTGACCCTGTCCCTGCTGTTGGTCTGCATGATGGGAACCACGGCCTTTGCTGCCGGCACCGGCGATGTGGCCGGAGCGGTGGAAAGCACCTGGGCCACGGCATCCACGCAGATCAAGACCGTCGTCAACAACGTGGTGTTTCCCGCCATTGACCTGATCCTTGCGGTGTTTTTCTTCGCCAAACTCGGCACAGCTTATTTTGACTACCGAAAGAGTGGCCAGTTCGAGTGGACGGCTCCCGCCATCCTGTTCGCGTGCCTCGTGTTCACGCTGACGGCACCGCTGTACATCTGGCAGATTATCGGAATCTGAGGTGTAGGCAATGACTTTTTACGAACAGGAACTCCGGAAAATTATCGGAGAGCAATATCCCGATGCCACCTATGTGGGCAGAGTCTGCTATGTGCGTCTGAGCGATATGAATCGGGCAAAGATCCAATTTGTCACTGGAAGCGTTGCCAATCAGTACAACGCCTTGCAGTTGACGATCCTGAACCGCAGCGAAGGACAGGTGGATACCCTGCGCCTTCGCTTTTCGGATCTGCTGGGGACGAAGGCGACTTCCAACCCCAACTTCCGCAATGGTGTTGACCCGCACATTTGGGATGACTATGGAAAAGTAGACTGGTATGTGTATCACCCCACCCGGCAGGACTATGAGAAGCTCTCCAACGCAGTATCGGACTATCTGGAGGTGTTCCAAGACATGAGCCAGTCCACCGACCAGCAATGGTCACAGACAATGTAAACCGAGTATGATTTAAAGGCCGTACCAGCTGTACGGCCTTTGCCATATCCCAAGCAGTTGGTACGGCTTCACCCGGAGGAGGTGAAACCGAACAATGTTTATTTGGGATTTTGTTGCCGATAAGGTTTTGGGCCAAATTGTGGACTGGTTCTACGGTCAGGTCGTAGGCTTTCTCGGCAACTTCTTCGCAGAGATGGGAAACATGGGTGTCGAGCTCTTCGAGATGTCATGGGTGCAGAGCATCGTGCTGTTCTTCTCCTATTTGGCGTGGGCGTTGTACGGAACCGGGCTGGTCGTGGCCTGCTTTGAATGCGGTATCGAGTATTCCAGCGGGCGGGGCAACATCCGCGAAACCGCGCTCAATGCCATCAAGGGCTTTATGGCCGTGAGCCTGTTTACTGTCGTTCCGATCCGGCTCTATGAGCTTTCGGTAACGCTGCAGGGGCAACTCACCGCAGGGATCACCGGCTACGGTGCATCCATCGGAGATGTGGCAAGTGATATCATGCAGGAGTTCAGCGCCGTGGAATCGCTGACCGATTTGGCATCCGGCCCGTTCCTCGGCTTTGGCAGTATCACCAGCGGATTCATGATTCTGTTCTGCATTATCCTTATGGCGTATGCGATCATCAAGGTCTTCTTTGCCAATCTCAAGCGCGGCGGTATCCTGCTGATCCAGATTGCCGTGGGAAGTCTGTACATGTTTTCTGTGCCCCGTGGCTATACGGACGGCTTCATCCAGTGGTGCAAACAGATCATTGGATTGTGCCTGACCGCATTTTTGCAGGCGACTATCCTCATCGCTGGGCTCATGGTGTTTAAGGACCACGCACTGTTGGGTCTTGGTTTGATGCTTTCGGCTGGCGAGATCCCCCGCATTGCCGGAGCGTTTGGCCTGGATACGACAACAAGAGCCAACATTATGAGCGCGGTATATACGGCGCAGGCCGCTGTAAACACCACGCGCACGATCGTGCAGGCGGTGTCAAAATGAGCGGGCTCACTATGGGAAGCCTGTTTGACGGCATCGGTGGTTTTCCTCTGGCTGCCATTCGCAGCGGCATTACGCCGGTGTGGGCTTCGGAGATTGAAGCCTTTCCCATTGAGGTCACGAAGCAGCGCTTCCAAAGCATGATCCATGTGGGTGACATCACAAAGCTCAACGGCGCAGAACTGCCGCCCGTAGATATCATCTGCGGCGGCAGCCCGTGCCAGGATTTATCCGTGGCTGGAGCGAGAGCCGGATTATCCGGCGCCCGCTCCGGTTTGTTTATGGAGCAGGTTCGACTGGTAAAGGAGATGAGAAATGCAGACGAACAAAGAGGCCGAGCAGGTCACGCTGTCCGACCTCGGTATATGCTGTGGGAAAATGTTCCAGGAGCCTTCTCCAGCGGAACTCCCAAAGGCGAGGACTTCCGTATCGTCCTCGAAGAGATCGTCCGAGTTAAGTGCGGTTCCGTTTATGTCCCTGGACCTTACCCCTGGCCATGGCAATCTGCTGGGCGAATCCTACTGGGAACTGATTTCTCCCTGGCTTGGCGGTGCCTGGATGCTCAATACTGGGGTGTCGCCCAACGACGCAAGAGGATCTTCCTTGTCGCAGATTTTGCAGGACGCACCGCCGATAAAATACTATTTATCCCCGAAAGCATGTTTGGGGATCCTACGCCGAGCTTCTGAACGCGGGAAAGCACTGCCGCCGAAGCTGGAACGGGCTTTGAAGATCCAAGCCGGGTTGATGTGCCCGGACGGGCAACCTACGGATTTGAATGCCTTCCATATCAATCAGCGGGACGAGGGTATCGACCTGCACGGTGTGTCCGGTGCCTTGATGGCAACCACCAATATGCAGATGCAGACCTTCGTGACGCAGCCGGATGACACCGTCGAGGGCTTTGACGGTTACAATGGTGACCTGACCGGCGATGTTGCCGCCACGCTCGGCGCGAACTGCGGGATGTCCACCGGCAGAAACGGTGTCATGGCCTTTGCTGCCAACCAAAGGGACGAGGTTCGTGACTTACATGATGTTGCGGGTGCTTTGAATGCGCAACCGGGAATGAAACAGCAGACCTTTGTAGCCGCCGCATTTTCGGCAGGAGCCGGTGCCTCTGCTGGGAGCATTGGGTATGGCGAGGAACTGGCACCTACGCTGAAGGGCTCTGCCAGCGGAAACTGTATGCCATCCGTCCTGTGTCTGAATGACCAGGGCGGAAGCGTTATGGAGTGCTCTGAGGATGTGTCCGGTACCCTGCGGGCGCAGGAGCATGGACACCAACCGCTCGTCTATGAAAACCATGGCATTGATGCCCGCTACACTGGTCCTCATCAGGTGGTGCCTACCATGTCCGCAAGATACGGAACCGGCGGCAACAATGTGCCGCTCGTAGAGCAGGAAGAAACCTTCTGCATCACGGGAAATGCCATTGACCGACAGCCGCAGAACGGCGGCAATGGGATCGGGTATCAGCGGGACATCGCATATACACTGACGGCCACCGATCATCATGCGGTCTACAGTCGCCAGCGTGTGGATGATTTCCGTGAGAATGGTGTGGTCAGCACGCAGAGCGCCCGCCAGCACAAGGACGCCACCGATCTCGTTTGCCAAAAGGCAGAAGCCTATGCCTATCTCATTCGACGCCTGACTCCGTTGGAGTGTGAGCGTCTGCAGGGCTTTCCGGATGGCTGGACGGACATCCCTGATGCTTCGGACAGCGCCCGATATAAAGCGCTGGGCAACAGTGTGGCGATACCCTGTGTGGAGTTCATTATGGGGCGGATCGCCGCAGTCCTTCGGGCGGTATAGCTGCCTTGGTGGTTTTGCTTCCGTTTCACATAGCTTCTTCGTTGAGTTTGGTGAATAGCTTTCCATGACTTCTTCCGGTATGCTTTGCTTGCAAAATCGAGGAAAGGAGCAGACCGATGGAGGGCAAAAAGAACCTCTGTGCCATGATCCCGGCAGAGCTTCACGCAAGAATCATGGCAGAGAAAGAAGAAATGAAGCTGGGTACACTGGCGGAATATGTGGAGCGCATCTTCGCAGAACACTTTGAAGGAGGAAACGATATGCAGACAGAACGAACCCTTGCGGTGAAAATCTCCGCAGAACTCTTCGACCGACTGAAAGAGTATCTGGAAAAGAATCACCTGAAGCAGAAGGACTTCATCACACAGCTGATCCAGCAGGCGCTGGATAACGCAGAAGAATAATCAACCCACTGGATGGCCGCAGGGAAACCTGCGGCCATCTCTATTCTCCGGAGGTGAGAGCAATTTATATTTACCCTGATAATTTGACCGCAAAAGCCATGCTGTGGCTTTGGGAGCTGCGGGACATCGGCATCATCGGCGTGGGGCTTCTTATCTCTGTTCTGGCGCTGACCCAGACAGGCATCGCCCTGCCGCTGGTGCTGACGGCTGTTTACGCTTTCCTCAGCATTCGATTCGACGGAACCAGCATATTGGATTTCCTCAAATATGCCGCCGCGTTCCTGATTACAAAGCAGCAATTCTATGATTGGAGGTTGGAGTCGTGAGTAAAAAGCAGAAAAAGGACAAAGCCGCCTGCTCCACACGGCAGCTCATGGGCATTGAGGAGATCAAGGACTACTGCATTGCCACCCGTATGGGCAATCTCGTGTTCTTCATCATCAAGCCCACTAACATCTCCGTCCTGCCGGATTCCAGCATCAGCGCCCGCATCTATGCGCTGCTGAATGTCGTAAAGGGACAGGCGGAGATCGAGATGCTGGCGCTCAATTCCAAGGAATCCTTTGAGCGCAATAAGGACTTCTATCGGGAGCGTCTGAGCCAGGAGGAACTGCCAGCGGTCCGCAGACTGCTGGAACAGGACAGCAAGCACCTGGACCGCATTCAAGTGCTCATGGCGTCCAGCCGTGAGTTCTATATTATCATCCGTCTGCGCGGCGAACAGGAGTCCGATGTGTTCTCCTACCTTTCCCGCATCGAGCAGAACATCAACGACAACGGCTTCACGACCCGCCGTGCCACCGAGCAGGATCTCAAAAAGATGCTGGGTGTTTACTTTGAGCAGAACGTGACAACAGAAAAGTTCGAGGACTTCGACGGTGACCGCTGGGTTATTGTCGGTGAGTAAAGGAGGGATTCATTTGGCAAAGAAAACGAAAAAAGCAGCGCCGCAGAGCCGGGAGACTGCAGGCATCAAATCCTTCCTGGATATGATTGCACCTTCCGTGGTCAAGTTCGAACCGGATCACTTCATCTGCGGCAACACCTTTCGCTGCGTGTGGGCGCTGCGGGAGTATCCCACGCAGACCGATGAGCAGGCTATTCTCCGACATCTGGGTGAAAAGGATGGGATCACGCTGCGCATCTACACCCGCCAGGTAACACCTGCCGAGGAAAAGCGCATCATCCAGAATGCCGCAAACAAAAACCGCATGAGCAGCTCCAACACCAACGACCTGCAGCAGACGATCACGGCGGAAAGCAATCTACAGGATGTGGCATCGCTGGTGGCTTCCATGCACCGTAACCGAGAGCCGCTGCTCCATTGCGCCGTCTATATCGAGCTGACCGCTTCGGATTATAACACGCTCAAGCTGCTCCAGACCGATGTGCTGACAGAACTGGTACGGAGTAAGCTCAATGTGGACAGGCTCCTGCTCCGTCAGCAGCAGGGCTTCTGCTGTGCCAGCCCCGTGGGATACAACGCCTTCGGCCAGCAGTTCGAGCGTGTTCTCCCGGCATCCAGTGTGGCGAATTTGTATCCCTTCAACTATTCCGGCAAAACGGACGCAAAGGGCTTCTATGTCGGGCGGGACAAGTACGGCAGCAACATCCTCGTGGACTTCGATCAGCGCGATGAGGACAAGACCTCCGCCAACATCCTCATTCTCGGCAACTCCGGCCAGGGCAAATCCTATCTGATGAAGCTCCTAATCCTCAATCTGCTGGAGTCCGGAAAGTCCGTTATCACGCTGGATGCCGAGCATGAGCAGCAGGAAATGTGCGAGGCCGTGGGCGGCTGCTTTGCCGACCTCATGGCGGGAAAGTACATCATCAATGTACTGGAGCCGAAATGCTGGGATGATGGCGGTGACCCGGACGATACGGCAGCGCCGGAAGCCTTCCGCAAAAGCACTTTGCTGGCACAGCATGTTTCCTTTCTCAAGGACTTCTTCCGAGCCTATAAGGATTTCAGCGATGCCCACATCGACACCATTGAGATTATGGTGTCCAAGCTCTATGCGAAATGGGGAATCACGGAGCGAAGCAACTTCCGCCGCATGCGACCGGAAGACTATCCGATCCTTTCTGACCTCTATGACCTGATCGAAGAAGAATTCAAAAGCTACGATCCCAACGCCCATCTGCTTTATACGGAAAAGCTCCTGCAGGAAGTGCTGTTGGGACTGCATTCCATGTGCAAGGGCGCTGATGCACAGTTCTTCAATGGGCATACCAATATTACCTCCAGCCGCTTCCTCGTTTTCGGCGTCAAGGGAATGCTGAGTGCCGCTAAAAATGTCCGCAACGCCATGTTGTTCAATGTGCTGTCCTTCATGTCGGATAAGCTTCTGACGGTCGGCAATACCGTGGCGGCACTGGACGAACTGTATATCTGGCTGTCCAATCCCACGGCCATTGAGTACATCCGCAACTGCCTCAAGCGTGTGCGTAAAAAGGAATCCGCCATGCTGCTGGCATCGCAGAATCTGGAGGACTTTGATCAGGAACAGGTGCGCGAAATGACCAAGCCGCTGTTCAGTATCCCGCCCCACCAGTTCCTGTTCAACGCGGGATCCATTGACAAACGCAGCTACATGGAAATGCTCCAGTTGGATGAGGCGGAATACAATCTCATCAAGTTCCCTCAGCGCGGCGTTTGCCTGTACAAGTGCGGAAATGAGCGCTACCTGTTGGAGGTACATGCGCCAACCTATAAAGAAAAGCTGTTTGGCACGGCGGGTGGTCGCTGATGGCAGTATCTGCAGGCATGATCGCAAAAGCCGCGGCGACGGTGCTCTCTAACGAAAAGCTGCGCAAAGGCGTGGGATGGACGCTGGTCGCAATTCTCTCGCCAGTCATTGTACTCATCGCACTTCTGTGTTCCATTGGCTCCGGAGGTGCGGATCACAACAACCAAGCGGTAGCTGCGGCTTTCTATGGCGTGAGCTACTCGACAGAAGTACCCGCAGAATTCCGGTATCATATTGAGGAGATGCGTACCGCTTTTTCTCTTCTGGATTCGGCAGTGGCTTCCGTCAATGGACAGACGGAGAGCGGAAACGGCCTTGACCCGATTCGAGTCAAGGCCGTTTTTTATTCCCTCTGCTTTGGCGAGGATGCGCCGTCCGCACGGGCGGCAAGCCGCTTCGTAGAATGCTTCTTCATTTGGGAAACCCGTACCCGCACGGTAGATGTCGAGAACGACGATGGCACGGTCACCAGCATGGAAGAAGAATACACCGTCGCTGTTCCGGTTTCGTTATATCAGGCGTATGCCAATCTGGAAGCAGAACTTGGCAGGACGATCACAGAGGACGACAAGAGTAATATCAACCACATCTATTCCATGATCGCCGGCGCTGCGGGCGGCGGGAATTACAACGGTGAATTCCTTCGCGGAGATGGCAGCAGTATCGACTTGGACATCACGGCTTTCACCGATCCCAACAGCAAAAATGCTGCTGACCTCGTGACCTACGCCATCCACGCATGGGAATCCGGTTGGGGCTATGTCTGGGGGACCTATGGCGATGTGCTGACCGAATCGCTCTTTGCCTACAAGCTGGAACAGTATCCTGACGGTGTCGGCAGCTACGAAGATTTTATCCGTGCCAACTGGCTGGGTGGAAGGACCACCGACTGCGTGGGACTCATCAAGGGCTATGGCTGGTTGTCCTCAGAAACGATGACCATCGACTACGGAACGCACGGAATGCCGGACATTGGCGCTAATCAGATGTATTACAGCGCTGCGGAGTCCGGCTCCATTGATACTATGCCGGATATTCCCGGACTCGCCGTTTGGCACGACGGTCACATCGGCGTTTACATCGGCGGCGGTCAGGTCATTGAAGCTATGGGAACAAAATATGGTGTTGTCAAAACAGAATTAGCCGGTCGTGGCTGGACGCACTGGCTGAAGATTCCGTATATCAATTATGACTGAGGAGGTACAACATGAAAAAAGTGAACATCACTCTCACCTTTGACGATGACAAGCTGGACGCACTGGAGTTCTCGCTCCGCAAGGAACACTCCTCCGTGCAGGCTCATATGGACGATGCACTCAAGCAGCTCTACGAGCAGACGGTGCCGGAAGCTGTGCGGGAGTATCTGGACAGCAAGGCTGCCCCTGCTCCCAAGCCCAAGCGCACTGCCAAATCTGCCGTACCCAAAACGCCGAATAGTGAGCCGAAGGCCATGGCAGCCGTGGTGAAGGAGGGCAACTGATATGGCGCAGCAAGAAGAAATCGTTCTGTGGATCGACCAGCGATGGAAAAGGGCCATTGAGAAACATCTCAATGATGAAACTTTGCAGGAGCATCTGGAGAATGTGCTGGACGAGCTGTGCAATCAGCTTCCGCAGCGGGAGTATGATCGCATCAGCCGTGCAATCCAGTCGGAAGCTGCCGCGCAGCGCGTAGAGGAGGAAGCAGCCCGCACTTATGCGGCCTATCATGTGACGGAGAACGGTCAGGAATGGTACTTCAAGACCTCGCCCGGTGAGGAGTTGTTGACGGTCGGGAAAAAGCTGCGCAGTTACATCACCAGCGAAAAAGTTGCTGTGCCGGATTTGTTTATCAAAATGTTTGCAGGCGGTCGTCCCATCGCCGCGGAGGAATACAATGCGCTGACCGCTGTACGCATGGAGAACACCGGAAAGGTACGCGGTGTGTTCGATGTGAACTTCGACAAGCGTGAGTTCTCCGCTGTTCACATTATGGATGGCTGGCAGACTTGGGCGATGCGGGATGTGTCCGTGGCGGCATACCATGCAACGAGGTCGTACTTTGCTTCGGCAGATGAGCGGTGGCGCAAACTGCTGAATCATCTGAATGGCAAAGAGATCACCTCGGCAGGTCATCTCTCCGCACAAAATTTTTCCTTCGGTGAGGAGATCATCGAATCGGACGGCAAGCTCAACTTTTATCTGCAGACGGACTTTGATGTGGATGCTGCCTTCGGTACATTTGTCTGCACCGATCAGAACGATGACTGGCTAAACATCTACGCTAACTATGACGTGGAGCAGGATCGTCTGTGCAACACACTGGATCTGAACCTCTGCAAGGGAGACGGTTCGCAAGAAGACTGGAGTTACCCTCTCAACGCCGCCGAGCAGGAAGTCCTGCTCTGCAAGATGGAGGCGTTCTGCCAGCAGCAGACCGGCATGAGCCTGCACGAGTACGCCCGACAGCTTTGGGACAGTGAAACGCAGGCTCCTGAGATGCAGATGTAACCGCCGTGTCCGCCCCTGTGGGCCGCTGTGTGCGCTTTTTACAGGTAGCCCGAGCGAGTACCCCACCGTGGGGATTTGGGTGGGCTTTGAACCGCTTTGTGGGGGTATCGGCATCCGACGAAAGAAAAGCAGGAGAAAGAGCCGGGGACAAAGCACCCCGGCTCGAACCACTTCTGCCCGCAGTGCGGGCAGTTTTCGGCTTTTTAGGCTGGGGACAAAATAGTGCCTTGCGGGGCGGCTTGGACCCTATAAACCGGAAAATCCCCGTGTGACAAGGGGTTCCAGCGGGGACAACACAGAAATAAGGAGGAATTTATCAATGGAACACAACGACAAGATCAAAAAGGCTTTCTGGATCACTGAGGATATGGACAGAGAGATCGATGCGCACCTGAAGCAGGATAACTGCAGCAGCCGAAGCGAGTTTGTGATGAACGCGCTCAAGTTCTATGTCAGCTACTTGAACACGAAGAACGCCAGTGCATTTCTGGCTGAAGTACTCTCCGCAACGCTGACCGGAACGCTGGACGGTTTCGCAGGCCGCATCAGTTCTCTGCTTTTCAAGCAGGGCGTGGACATCAACCTGATGGCGCAGATCATCGCCTATGATACCGACATTGATGAAGGAGCATATGAGCGACTGCGCGGCAAGGCCATCCGTGATATGAAGCGGACCAATGGCCGTATATCCTTCAAGGATGCAATGGACTTTCAGAAATCGGTGTAAGCGATGGCGAAGCTCGTACAGAAGAGCGGCTATATCAAATCTGGGAAAGCGGGCGGGTACATGCGCTACATTGCTACCCGTGAAGGAGTGGAGAGGTTGGCCGGAAACGGTGCGGTCACAAAAGGTCAGCGTGAGCTTATTCAGAAACTGCTCACGGACTTTCCGGATGCGGTGGATCTGTTTGAGTACGAGGACTACTGCAAAACGCCGACGCTTGGTACGGCTTCCGCATTTATCAGTATGGCACTGGATGCTAACCTTCACGAAATAGACTCGGAGAGCGGATACATGCAGTACATTGCTACCCGTCCCCGTGTGCAGAAGCGAGGTACTCATGGCCTGTTCAGTTCTGCCACTGCCGTAGATCTCGCCTCGGCAATATCAGAGCTGGAAGCGCATGAGGGAAATGTGTGGACCATCATCTACTCTCTGCGTCGTGAGGATGCTGATCGTTTGGAATACGACAACGCCGATGCGTGGCGCGCGCTCCTCATGGAGAACGCACCGACGCTGGCAAAGTCAATGAAAATATCGCTCGATAACTTCCACTGGTATGCCGCCTTCCATGACGAAGGGCATCACCCTCACATTCACATGATGGTCTGGTCCGATGATCCGAAGGAAGGCTTCCTGACTAAGGATGGAATCGCGGCCATGCGATCCAAGCTGACCAATGCCATCTTCCGGGATGAGATGCAGCAAATCTATGAGCGCAAGGATGCGGCCTACTCAGACTTGGTGGAGGCAGCGCAGAATGCCATGCAGGAAATGATCAGCCGGATGCAGCACCAGATCTGCGGCAGCCCGATCATCGAGGCTAACATGCGTCAGCTTGTGCAGGCGCTGGAAACAACTACCGGAAAAAAGCAGTATGGCTATCTCAAAAAGCCACTGAAGCAGCTCATCGATACCATCGTAGATGCGCTGGCGGAGCTGCCGGAGGTCTCTGAGTGCTATGAGGTGTGGAATCAGATCCATGAGGAACTGAACGAGTGCTACGGTCACAGTACCCCGTGGGAACGACTACCGCTATCTCAACGCAAGGAGTTTCGCAAAATCAAGAACGACATTATCCGGGAGGCTGAGAACGTTCGTCTCGGCCTCCCGACCTTTGAGGACGAAGGAATGCAGGATGAGCCAGAGCCGGAAAGTCAGAAGGAGGAGCATCAGTCCTACAGCGTGTACGAGCAGGCGCAGCGTTACCGCGCCGCAAAGGCTGTTCTGCAGGACATCTATGCGCTGGATGCGGAACACGCAGAAGCGGTCAAAGCGCTGGAGCAGCTCTGGGAGGAGGGATATACCGTTGCGGCACATCAGCTTGGTAAGTTCTATCGGGATGATCTCTCCACCTTGCGTGACCACGAAAAAGCGGAGCATTGGTTTCGGCGTTCGGCAGAAGCCGGTAATGATTTCTCGGAGTACGCCCTCGGGAAGCTGCTCCTCACGCAAAAACGATGGGATGAAGCGATGGAATGGCTTGGCAAGGCCGCAGACCATGGCAGCCAATTTGCACGGTATCGGCTCGGAAAGATTTATCTTGTCGGCGAGTCCGTGCCAAAAGATACGGAAAAGGCGCTTGCATACTTGACAGCCTCTGCCGATCAGGGAAATCAATTTGCACAGTACGCCTTGGGCAAGCTGTATCTCTTTGGGAGGGATGTTCCTCCGGATCGTGAGCAGGCCAGAGAATGGCTGATCCGAGCCGCGGCACAAGGCAATGAGTATGCACGATTTTTTCTCGACCGCTTTGACCAGTTCCGGGATCCGACTGTCATGCTGGCAGCAACCAAACTACTCCATCACATGAGCAGGATATTCCAAAGCAATTCCGTTCCACCAAGTAACCCGGCGGGGATCCGCATCGATTCCAAACGCCGCAGACGGCTTATGGAGAAACGTATGGCCATGGGCCACAAGGCGGATGACCGTGAGGAGCAGACGCAGTATCAGCAGAGTATGTAAAAAAGGAGGTCTCCATGTCAAGCTATATTCATTTCACCGAAGAACAGAAACAGCGCGCCGCCGCAGTGGATCTGGAGGAGTTTCTGCGCTGCCGCGGTGAAAAGCTGCTTTCCTCCGGCAGAGAAAAACGCCTTGCCAGTGACCACAGCGTGACTGTCCGAGGCAACGAATGGTATGACCATGCGGAGGAGCGAGGCGGACATGCCGTCAGCTTTGTGCAGCGCTTCTATGGTCTCAGCTACCCGGACGCAGTGACACTACTGTTGGGTGGTGAGCTGGGAACAGCGTATCCCTCTGCCGGGGAGCGCACCGAGGAACCGGCGAAACCATTTGTACTGCCGCCCACCAACAAAGATATGCGCAGAGTGTTTGCGTATCTCATCAAACATCGCAGCATCGCAAGAGATGTGGTGGCGCACTTTGCCAAGGCTGGGCTTCTGTATGAGGATGCCGAGTATCACAACGCCGTGTTTGTCGGCACGGATACAGAAGGTATCCCTCGCCACGCCCACAAGCGCAGCGCCAACAGCTACGGAAAAGCCTTCCGCTTGAACGTCGAGGGCAGTGATCCACGATACAGCTTCCATTATGTCGGCACAGACAGAAGTCTGTATGTGTTTGAAGCACCCATCGATATGCTGTCCTTCATCACCCTTTATCCGGAGAACTGGCAGCGGCACAGCTATGTAGCCTGTTGCGGCACATCCATTCAGCCAGTATTGCAGATGTTGGAACAAGTGCCGCAGCTCGACACCGTCCTGCTCTGCCTCGATAACGATGAAGCTGGTAATCAGGCCAGCCGCCGGATGCAGAATCAGTTAGAGGTGCGCTATTCCGTGGAGCGCCTAATCCCGGAAAGCAAAGACTGGAATGACGATCTGACCCTGAGCAGCGAAAACGCTCAGGGCCTTGCTATGAATGAAATGAGGTGAAATGTTGAACGCAAGTATCTGGATCCTGATCGCAGCGGGAGCAGCAATGTTCCTTGTCATCGGTGGGCTGTCCATGATGTCTCATCACTATACCCTTGGCAATATCAAATCCCGCACTGTGGGCGATGGGCAGCACGGCACAGCCCGATGGGCCACCGACAAGGAAATCAGGCAGACCTATGCCCATGTACCCTTCAAGGTCAGAGAGTGGCGCAAAGGACAGGATCTCCCCACGGAGCAGGGATTGATCCTCGGTTGCAAGGGGCAACCACAGGAGCTCGCCGCACTGGTGGACAGCGATGACATCCACTGCCTTATGATCGGCGCCAGCGGTATTGGCAAGACCGCATTTTTCCTGTACCCCAATCTGGAATACGCCTGCGCCTCCGGCATGAGCTGGCTGGCGCTGGACAGCAAGGGTGACCTGGCCCGCAATTACGGCACGATTGCAAAAAACTGCTATGGCTACAATGTATCTGTTATTGACTTGCGCAATCCCACCCGTTCAGACGGCAACAACCTGCTGACACTGGTCAACCGCTACATGGACATCGCAAGAAAAGATCCCAAGAACCTGGCGGCTCGAGCCAAGGCGGAGAAATACGCCAAGATCCTTGCCAAAACCATTGTCAACCCCGATGGTGATGACAGCAATCGCGGACAGAATGCCTTTTTCTATGATGCGGCGGAGGGCTTGCTCACTTCAGTCATCCTGATGCTGGCGGAGTTTCTACCGCCGGATAAGGAGCATCCCCAGGAACGCCGGCACATCGTCTCTGTCTTCAAGCTGGTGCAGGATCTGCTGGAACCCAGCAAAGTAAAGGGCAAGAGTCACTTCCAGCTCCTGATGGGCAAGCTACCACCTGACCACAAAGCCAGATGGTTTGCGGGTGCTGCACTCAACAGTGCGGAGCAGGCCATGGCCTCTGTCATGTCCACGGTGCTTTCTCGCCTCAATGCGTTTCTGGACTCGGAGCTGGAACAGGTGCTCTGCTTCGACAGCGCCATTGATGCAGAGAAATTTGCCTCTGAAAAGTCTGCCATCTTTCTCATTCTTCCGGAGGAGGACACCACCAAAAACTTCATGGCGGGCTTGATGATTCAAAATCTGAGTCGTGAACTATTTGCTGTGGCGGATGAAAACGGTGGAAAGCTGCAAAACCGCGTGGTATTGTATTGCGATGAATTTGGCACCATGCCGCCCTTCGATGTCCTCCCGCTGTTCTCCGCAGGCCGTTCCCGCCGCCTGACGCTGGTGCCGATCATTCAGTCCTTGGCACAGCTTGAAAAGAACTACGGAAAAGAAGGAAGCGAAATAATTCAGGACAACTGCCAGGACACCATCTTCGGTGGCTTCGCACCAAACAGTCAAACGGCGGAGGTGCTGTCCAAGGCACTCGGAAACCGTACTGTCCTGTCCGGATCGGTGAGCCGGGGAAAGAACGATCCCAGCCAAAGCCTGCAGATGATGGAGCGTCCGCTGCTGATGCCAGATGAGCTGAAGTCTATTCCCAAGGGAAATTTTATTGTCCAAAAGACGGGACAACATCCTATGCGTACCCGCCTGCGACTTTTTCTGGAATGGGGTATCACCTTCAAGGAGCCTTATATCGTGCCGGAGCGGGCAGATCGTGCGGTAGCCTATGCCAACCGTGAGGATCTGGAACACAACCTTCCGAAGTCAAACAAGGCGGAAGATGTGGATGTGAGTGGAGCCTATGCCGTTTCCGGGCGCGGCGGCATGGCCCATGAGCCTGCTGTAGATAAGCCCCGGCGCAGAGGCGGAAAGCAGATGAAAACCTATGGTGAGGAGGATCTATGAGTTACTTTGGAACAATTTATGCCGACACCGAGCTGCCCTCCAGAGCGAGGGCAGTTTATATGTATCTGCGTGACCGCGCAGACAGCGAGGGAAAATGCTGGCCAGGAATCAAGACGATTGCGTCCGACATGCGATTGTCACGCTCCACGGTCAAACGAGCATTGACGGATCTGGAACAGCATGGATACCTGCAAAAGATCCCACGCTACCGTGACAATGGGAGCAGCACATCCAACCTGTATTCCATGCAGTAAGGCCGTAAAAAAAGCGCAGTCCTCCGCCAAGGGAGGACTGCGCCCATTTGCTGAACCCAGGGGAGGTTCATGATGGACCTCCCAGAAGGACTCACTCTATCGGAGATTTAACACAGAGAAAGAAACAAGCGTCACTTCCAGAATTGCTCTAAAACCCTCTATGATATGCAAACTATAAAAGAGCGTATTGGTTATCCGAAGTATAAGTATAACTCTTATTGGATATTCTCAGCATATCGTAATTCTTTGGATTTGCGATGGCATCGTAGCAAAACTCAGCACCCATCATCAGTTGGCGCTGACATTCGCCAATCTCAGGAACCACATCAGCATAGATGCTATTATTTACATAGCACATAGAACATGATATGGGATTTAACTCTACAATGTCTATATACGAATTACCGTTGCTGTCAATAAATTCGCCTAAATCTAATGCGTAGTTAGCTGGGAAAACGCCCAATCTTCTAATGTGATCTACCATATGTATGGCAATATTTTTGTGTGATTTTGGCACGGTGTGTTTGAGTGAATGGAGCGCCCTGGATGAGTTGACAACCTGATTATTCAAAATAATGTGCCTGATTTCGCGTGTGTCTAACTGCATGATTAACGCTCGCTTTAGATACATTCATGTACTCAGCAACCTCTACTGAACGAACTGAACCATGTTGCGCTTCAAGAATAAATATGGATTTTAGATAGTCTTCTCCTGAAGAATGAAGTCTTTCTTTTGTAACCGCCTCAGCCACACTGCTGGACATTATTTCACATGAACAGATGCAATGTCTACATAGCTGGCATCTGTGTAGAAGTCATAGCCAGTTATCTTATCAGTATTCCACAGAGCCAGATCGTGAGTGCCGGTTACAGGCACCAGAAGATTCTGATCTGCAATACCATTCAGAATCATTCCATAGATTTCCTGCACACGCTGAGAATCAGAAGTGGAGTCCAATTCTGCGAAAATTTCAGGATTCTCAAAGAAGGCAGAGAACTGGCAGAGGATCGGATCACCCATAGCGCCAGGAGCCATATTGCTCATATCTGTTGCAGGGTCAAAGGAACCGCCAGCAGTATTGTAGAAGGTCAGATCATATTCGCCAGACATCAAGGCTCCATACCAGGTGTTCATGTCTACTGCATCAATAGTAACATCGAAGCCGAGTTCTTTAAGAGAAGCTGCAATAGAAAGAACTGCATTGTCAACACTTGCAAGGCTCTGAGAATAGTTGAAATGAATGGCGAGAGAAGTTCCGTCCTTCTCCAGGATACCGTCATCATTGGTATCCTCATAGCCGGCTTCCTTCATGAGCTGCTTTGCCTTTTCCATGTCGGTAGGATAGGTCTTAACCTCCACACCGCAGTTGGGCTTTTCATTCGTAAAGAGGGTTTCGGCAGCAGTCTCCAGACCATCGAAAACAGAGGTTTCCAACTCCTGCTGATTAACAGCGTAGGATACTGCTTCCCTTACAAGAGGATCATTAAAGGGAGCCTTATTCAGGTTCATACCCAGATAACGAGTTTGGTTGGTGCTGTCATCCATGGCATGACCGAAAGCGGCATCCTGGGATATTTCCGTGTAGCCTTCTGCGCTAAGTCTGCTGGAGCCGAGAATTGCATCGATTTCGCCGTTGCGCAGAGCAAGAATTTTTGCAGCATTATCAGGAATCACTTTGACTTTGAACTCGTCCACTTCAGGAGCTTTGCCCCAGTAGTAGGGATTGCGGATAAAGGTATAGGTATCTCCCTCGACCCGGTCAAACATATAGGGACCAGTACCCATAGTTGCACTCACGCAATTCTCGTAAGCCTTTTCTACGCCGCCTTCAAAGGCTGCGGGATTCACAATACCAAGAGGCAGCGCCATGGTCAGATTGTCAAGAGCAGCGTAATAAGGGGTCTTCAAAGTCATTACAAAGGTTTTTTCATCCGGGGTTTCCAGCTTGTCAAACAAAGTAGTGAGCTTACCGAAGGCACCATTCTGGGGACCCAGATGGGTTACTACTGCTTCAAGGGTCATCTTTACTGCCTCGGAAGTCAGAGGAGTACCGTCAGAAAATTTGACACCATCACGCAGATGGAAGGTGTAAGTCTTGCCGTCATCACTGATTTCCCAGGTTTCAGCCAACTCGCCCTGGATCTTCCCGTTATCATCGTAGCTTACCAGAGTGTTGTAAAAATTACGACTCCAGAATCCGGCACCATAAGTGCTGGATACCATAGGCGTGATGACAGGATAGAAGCCTACAGAAAAGTCCCAATTCTCGGTGACAGTGATTGAGACCGGCTCTGCATCGGTTTTCTCGTCAGGGTTCGTGCCGCAAGCAGCCATAGCAAGGCACATCACAAGTGCGAGTCCGAAAGCTAAAAGTTTTTTCAGTTTCATGTACAAAATCTCCTTTATTTATTTTTATATCATGCTTTTCAGCAGGGTATACGTATTTATTGAATGGTTTAACCCAAATATGGAGCAATAGAATGCAGCAGAAGCTTGGTATACGGATGTGTAAAGCAGTCTGTCGAACCGTGAAATGTACGGTCTTCGATAATCTTACCGCAGCGCATCACCATCACACGGTCTGCAAGATATAGCGCAACGTCCAGGTCATGGGTAATGAAAAAGCAAGTCATTTTTCGCTCCTGATGGAGTCGCTTCAGCAAATCAAGAATATGTTTGCGAACCAGGACATCCAGCCCACTGACTGCTTCATCAAAAATCAACACATCCGGTTGAGCCGCTAACGCTCTTGCAATACATACACGTTTTTGTTGTCCACCGGATAGCTCATGAGCTTTTCGCAGCTTGATCTCTTCGGGAAGCTCCATCATGGTAAGAAGATCATTGATTTCCCGTTCTTCTTCCTTTTTGCTGAGTTTTCTGAAATTGCGAATTGGCTCTGCAATGATTTGATATACCGTAAAGCGAGGGTCCATTGCTCCCTTGCCATCCTGAAGAATCAGCTGTATTTTAGATCGCAGTACCTGCTTTTGCTTGCCCCGGCAGAGGGAAATGTTTTTCCCTTCAAACAGTACCTCTCCAGAAGATGGAACCAGAAGACCGCACATGAGCTGAGCCAAAGTGCTTTTACCAGATCCGCTTTCTCCTACCAAAGCACAAAATGAACCATTCTGAATAGTAAAATCTACATGATCAACGGCCAGAAGCTCGTTGCTTGTGCCTTGTTCGTGAAATTCTTTTGATAGGTTGTTGACTTTAATCATGATTCCGCCCCTTTCGTGAAAGCACAGGAAAGGGAGTGAGCTTCAATCAGCGACCTTGTATAAGGTTCTGTGGTATGATCGAAGACAGATTGAACTTCACCGGATTCTATAATTTTTCCTTCTTTCATCACCAACATGTTTCCACCTAATTGAAGAGCTGTTGCGAAATCATGAGTTACCATAAGAATCCCAACTCCATTTGCTTTCATCTGCGAAAATAAATCTATGATTCCATTTCTGTGAATCACATCCAAAGCAGTTGTCGGCTCATCGGCAAGCACGAATTTTGCATCAAGCATCATAGCCATTGCGATAATGACACGCTGAAGCATTCCTCCGGAAAGCATATGGGGGTATGCTCTGTATACCCTGTCAGGATCATCTAAGCCTACATCATGCAGAAGCCGCAGAATATAGTTGTACCGCTGCTGGCGGGATTTGTCGGAATGAAGCCGTAGCGTTTCATCCATCTGTCTGCCAATACGCATAGAAGGGTCCAATGCAGTCATTGGATTTTGCGGGATATAGACAATCTGGTTTCCGTATATTCCTCGTCTCTGCTTTTCTGACGACTTCAAAAGATCAGTCTCGCCGAAGAAAACGGAACCCGACACCTTAAATTTTTTAGGGTCCAATAAGTTTAGCACCGCACTACAGGTCATTGTTTTGCCGCTGCCTGACTGGCCTAACAAGATCAAAGACTCTCCTTCTTTGATTGCAAAGGATATTTCAGAAACCAAGTTATCCGTGCCTGACCGAAGATTAATGCTTAAATGATCAATCATAAGTGATGGCATCATAGGCTGTCCTCCTCCGGCGTCAGAATATCACGGAGTGCTTCTCCAAATAAATTGAAGCCTGCTGCCGTTACGAAGATGCACAAGCCTGGATAGATTAGCAATTCCGGATGAGAGTAAAGCGCTGTCCTGGCATCATTTAACATGGCACCCCATTCCGGTGTGCCGGAGGGAAGGCCAAGTCCGAGGAAAGCAAAGCTGGAAACCATAATGATGGAAGAAGCGACACCAGTGGAAACATACACAAGAAACTGTGGCAGAATGTTAGGAATCAGATGTCTGAAGACCAGCTTTCCTGTATTGCACCCAGAAATCCGGGCTGCCAGGATATAATCTTTACCCATTTCTTGAACGGAATAAGATCTGACAATACGAACAAACCAAGCCCAGGTCGCTATCACAACAGAAACGGCAATGTTTTGGAGTCCGTTCCCCAGAACTCCTATGACAGCAATAGCAATGATAAGAGAAGGAAAAGCAATAAACACATCACAGAGTATAGTAATGAAATGGTCTGCTTTTTCTCCAGCACAGGCGCTAAAAGTACCGACAATCAGACCAATCACAGACAAAATCAGCAGCACAGGTAAACTGATTCCGATGGAATATCTGGCTCCATACAGCAGCCTTGATAAGGTACACCTGCCCAATTGATCTGTTCCAAGAGGGTATTCTGCGTCAGGCTGAGCATACTTTTGCGATAAATTCACCAATTCAGGGTCGTGAGGCGAAAAAGCAGGTGCTGCAATCGCAATTACAATCACAATAGCAATCAGGCACAGACCGATGATTGCCTGCGGCCTTTTGAGTAGCTTATGTATCATTTTCTTCCCTCACCATCCATGGACAAAGCAGACGGTTGATTATGTCTGCCATGAAATTTGCGACGACAAAAATTGCTGCAATGACGACTATACAGGTAGAAACTGCAATCGTATCTGCTGCAATCACACTGTCCACCAGATAAGTTCCGATTCCCTTGATTGAAAAAACACTTTCGATTACCGCCCCTCCGGCAATTAGAAAGCCGAATTGCTGAAAGAAAATTGTAACAACAGGCGGTAAGGCATTTCGCAGAATGTGGCATACCAGAATTCTGTTGGCAGATAGTCCACGGGCTTTTGCAAACCGAACATAATCAGAAGATAATTCAGCCAGAAGAGAGGAACGCATAATTCGGATGAGTGAACACGAACTGGGAACCGCCAGGGCAAATGAAGGTAGTAAAAAGCCCCTCCAACCTGGACTTGGTAAGACACTGAACCATTTCAGATGAATCGCAAAGAACAGTAGAAGAAGGAATCCCAGCCAGAAAGTTGGCACACAAATACCGCAGATAGTAATGCCTCTGGTAACCTGATCGAAAAGGCGGTTCCGCTTTCTGGCACAGAGCAAACTAATCGGAACGGTGAGCACGATAATCCATAGAATGGCCATCCCTACAAGAGATGTGGTCGTAGCCAGATACTTGTGCAGATCCTTTACAATCGGTTGATGAGTGGTCAAAGAAGTCCCAAGTTCTCCTGTAAACATTCCGGAAAGCCACTGAATATATCGCACAGGGAGAGGTTGATCCAATCCCATTTCCACCCGAATCATCTCAATCTGTTCCGGCGTAGGATTGGATACGCCTCGGTGTGCAATAATTTCTGCAGGATCTTTTCCGGACCAAGCAATCAACAAAAAACTTAGAATGCTGACGCCTACCAGCACAATGAGGAAGCTAATGATCCTTTTTCCAATATATTTCTTCAAATAATGCACCTCCTCACATCAGAAATCAGTTAGACATAGTTAACCAAATGCCTTTATGTTACCCTTCAGTGCGGTCTGCATCTGAAGGGTGACCTGCTTAGTAGTTAAATTTCTCTGCCAGATTGGACTTTTCAATCATCTTTCTATATGTGGGCGACTGTTTCAGCAGATGAGCATGTTTTCCACAGGCTTCTACCGTACCTGCTTTCATAACGACGATCTTATCTGCATTTTCAATAGACTTCAGTCTGTGTGAAATAACAATCACGGTCTTGCCTTGAATCAAATGATTTAATCCAGTCTGTATCTGGACTTCTGTTTCCACATCTAACGATGCAGCAATCTCATCCAGAATGATAATTGGAGCATCCTTCAGGATTGCTCTGGCAATGGACAGCCGCTGACGTTCTCCGCCGGAGAGTTTGGCTCCATTTTCCCCGATTATTGTCTGGTAGGTGTCTGGCAGACGGCTGACAAACTCATTGCAACCAGCCAGTTTTGCAGCTCGTATTACTTCTTCGTCAGAAGCATCCAGCCGCCCAAGGCGAATATTTTCCATAATAGAAGTATTAAATAGAATGACTTCCTGAAAAACAATGGAAACATACTTGAACAAGCTATCAGTGTGAATTTCTCGTATGTCGGTTCCTCCGATCTGAACGGTACCGGAATCTGCATCATATAGTCTGCTGATGAGCTTAAGCATTGTTGTTTTTCCGCAGCCGCTGGGACCGACCAATGCGGTTACCTGTCCTTGCTCCGCCGTAAAGGATGCATGGCGAATCACCTGGGTGTCTTTCTGGTAGGAAAAACAAGCATCCTTTATTTCTACATTGAAATCTGAAAGGACTGTCTTTTCTCCACCCTGAAGTTCATGATTCTTGATTTCACCAATCCGGGCAATTCTTGCGTCCAAATAAAAGATTTCCGTCAGATAGAGCAAAACACCACCCATGGCCCCGCTGAGTTTCGCCGCCATAATAATATAGCCCAGAAGAATCAGGATACTTACCTGACCGGAGGCGAGCATTGAAAGGCCAACAGTCGCCGTGATTCCAATAGGAAGAATAGATAAAGTTTGGCCGATTGTAACAGGAATCGTCTGGGTGATCTGAGCTTTCCATTGAAGATTTTCTGACTCATCCAACTGCTGGTCCATTTGAGCTTCTACTTTTTCTTTCAACCCATAGCTTTTAATTTCCTGATTCAGTTCGATTGCATTCTGAAAGCTTTCGGAAATATCTCTCAACTTATCATAATGTTTATTTACATCTCTGACCTGCAGTTTCTTTGTCAGGAAAAGAACCGAAGCAGAAGTAAGAACGGGAAGCAATACACAGAGACCTAATTTCCAATTCATGATCAGAAGGGCTACGCTGATAACCAAAAAGTAAATTGCAAACCCTATGGAATTAGCCACTGCGTTCGCAAAAGCATGCTCAATCGAAGCCACATCTGCCATGATTGTTTGAGCAAGGTCAGACAAATTGTGCTTTGAAAAATAGGATAGGGGCAGTTTGGAAAGCTGTTCCGCCAGATTAATTCTTAAATTTGCAGATTCCTGGTAAGTTTCATCATAGGTCGTTTTATAGTTATAGTTAATAACTAAGTACATCACCAGGGTCGCTGCCAGCATAAACAGGAGATATACCACCGGTTTCCCGGTATTTCCATTCAACAGCCTGTCTGCAAACAGAAAAACACAGATCATCGGCGGTACAAAAGAAACATAATAGAGAAAGAATGACCAGATTGATTTTGCAAGGCCCTTCACACCCGAATCACTCAGCTGGAAGGCTCTTTTTAGATATGTCTTCATCATGCCAACCTCCACTGATTTGCCTTGCAGTATACATCCTGAAAATCCTTATAACGTCCATTGCAGGCCATCAGTTCATTGTGGGTTCCCTGTTCCACAACTTTTCCATTCTGGACAAACAGGATCTGGTCTACATTCTGAATAGAGGACAGCCTGTGTGCAATCATGATAACTGTTTTGCCCCTCATCAGTTTTTGGAAAGCCTGCTGCAACTCGTATTCATTTTCCGGATCTGCAGCTGCAGAAGCCTCATCCATAATGACGATATTCGCATTCTTTAGAATAGCCCTTGCAATGGCGATCCTTTGCACCTCACCACCGGAAAGGTATACGCCCTTTGCCCCTATGACGGTCATCTCCCGCTGGGGGAATTTGTCAAGGATGGATGTGCAGTTCGCTGCGTCAAGTGCATCCATAATCTGCTGCCGTGTTGCCTGAGGATTTCCGATTCGGACATTTTCGTAAATTGAGGTCTTTAGTAATTGACTGCGCTGGAAAACAAATGCGATGTTCTGAATGAGAGCTTTTTCAGAATAACTCTGAATGTTCTTTCCACCAATCAGAATTTCGCCGCCGTCGACAGGATAAAAACCTGAAATCAGCTTTGCAATGGTAGATTTTCCTCCCCCGGAAGACCCGATGAGCGCATAAGTTTTATTCTGATGAAGTGTCAGGCTGAAATCCTTCAGCACGAAGTTGTCATCATACTTAAAGTCAACATGACGAAATTCAATATTGAAATCTTGGAAGGTCTCTTCGTTTCCATGTGGAAGCTTTGCCTGATCCATAGAAGTAGTCAGCTCATCAAGCTGATTCAGCGTATTTTGTGCGCCAAAGTTATCCTGCCCCGTAAACATGATCGATGTGAAAGAAGTAAATACAGCTCCGGAGAACACAGCAAAGAAAACAATCTTTGCCAGGATTAGCATAGCAGGTTCTCCATAGCTGATGAATACAACTGCGGCTGGTACAGCAAAAGCATAAAACACGTTGAACAGAACCTGGAATCCGACGTAGGGATTCTTACAGCTGAGGCTATACTGATAGACGTACTGTTTGTACTCTTTGATCGAGTTAATCAGAGTTTTGTAATACTGTACAGTTACACCGAAGATTTTTATGATCTGCATTCCTCTGACATATTCTACTGTTGCCGCACTCATTTTTTGAAGCGCCGCTGAATAGCCAGACAGAAATTCAGTACCACCGGACATTTTACGATACTGAAGAACACCAATCACAGTTGTAAGGATCAGGAGAATACCAAGGCGATAGTCTATTGCAAACATCAGCACAAACATTAACACCGGCGTCATAACAGCAGTGACGTTGTCCGGAATCAAATGGGCCACTGTTTTGTGTGTTTCTGCTGCGTTATCATCAATAATTTTTCGAATCTCTCCAGAGCTGTTATGGTCAAAAAAGGAAGAAGAGGCATCCAATAATTTATGAAGCCCATTTTTCCTTAAGTTTGTTTCAAGCCGGAAGCCTAAGTAGTGGGAACACGTTGCCGATGCAATGTTGAGAATGCCTCGTAAAATCATAAGTATGACTACAATAATTGCGTCATACATAGCCTTCTCATATACGGGAATAACCAGAATAGACACAATGGACTGCCACAGAAACCAATATGCTCCCATATATGAGCAGACGGCAGCGGCAGATAGTGCCATGGAGAAATATGCCAAAATTCTTTTATCTGGGACATAATGAAATAGTTTTTTATATAAACTGCGCATTGACTTCAAATATACACCTCTTTTTGCTTAAAAACGGTTTGACATAGATCAGCTCTTTCATTATAATTAATTGTAGCTAACTGTAAAGGGCAAAACAGATATAAAGTCTAAACAAGGTATTAATAAATCTAAACGAGGTATCTTTGGGAGGAGCCAATGATAGAAGTTAAACGAGATGATTTCTTTGTTGAATCGATAAAGAATCCAATAGAGTACGGAACATATTATAAGATCAACTCAAAATATGGAACCGGATTTCAATGGACGAGTGAGGTTCACCACGATTTCATCATTACAGCGACAGATATAAGATTTAACCAGGAAACTATGGTCGGAGAACATATTGGGTCTGGTTATGTACTTGCTCTCTATATTAGTGGCGCAGGAGATGAATTCTATCCGTATCAAAATATTTCTCCGAATACATTGCGCTGCTATGAACCATCTGAAAAGTATAAAGCTATTTATCATCCTCAGATTCCATTAAGATGTATTACCGTGCAGGTTGACCAGGAATTTATTGATCAGTATCTCCAGGAAATTTCCGGTGATCTTGAAGTGAACTTTTCTGATTTTTTCAAAGAAAAAGGAAAATTCTATTTACCAAATGTTAATCATGCTATGCAAAGCCTATATGAGTATCTGCTTTCCATGAAAGCGTCCAGAATTACAGTAGAAGCAAAAATATATGAAATCATCTCTTATCTTGCTTCATATTTGAAAGAAAACAGACTAAATGAAGAGAATGGCCAGCCCATTAACAAAACAGATTTGCAGGCATTAGCTGAACTAACGCATTACATGGACGAACATTACAGTTTTAATATTACGTTGCAGACGCTTTCCACCATTGCATGTATGAGTGAAAGCAAAATGAAAAAGCTATTTAAGTCAGTTTATAATATGTCCATTACTGAATACATTCAGAGGAAAAGGATCTCTGTAGCCGAGCATATGCTTATTCAGACCGACCTCACCATTGCGGAAATTTCAAGAATTGTTGGATACTCCAACCCCAGTAGATTGATTGAAATATTCAAAAGGTATTATGGATTTACTCCCTCAAAATACAGAAAATAAAAGTGTTTTGTCCGCATAGATGAGCTTGTTTTTCGATAGAAACTCCTGGCAAAAAGCTGCCTCATTGACATCCTTGCCATCGAACCATGCTGGAAAATCCAACCCGGCATACTTCTTGTTCACGCTGCATCCCTCCCATTGATTGTTTCCTTGAGCTTGTCCAACCGACCATCTACAAGCAGATAACTGACAACCTCGGCACGTTCATGGGAATCCCCGGCGCACAGAATATCCAAGTAATACTCCGCCTCGTCCAGCTTGTGACAGGCTTCCACGAACCGCTTATCCGGTGCTTTTGCTGCATATTGCACCTTCCATCTCCGCAGGACACGGGCGTAATTGGATAGAACAGAAAAGCACAGCCGATCGTTTTCTCTGAGTTGCTGTGCTTCTGCTTCTTCCTGCACCACGCTGAAAAGCGTCTGAACAGCGCGATTTACCGCTTTCTCACCCGCAACGGCATTGACCGTTACGATCCGGCGCGCTTTCTGGACTACAAGCTGGAAGTTCTGCAAATGCTGCTGTACTGTCTGCCGAGGTTCGACCCGGAGCAGGAAACGGAGTTCCTGAAATACGCGAAACACTATGTCCTGGACGGGCTGCTGTTCTGCCGCATGATGGTCGAAGCCGGTTCCTTTGCCAGCCTTGCGAAGTATCGGCACGTGCGGCAGATTGGCGCGATTTATAACAATTCGGCAAAAACCGCGCAGAAGTCATTTCCGAGTTTGCCGCCCAAAGCGGATACAAGGATGAAAGCGTATCTGCGGATGAACTGCTGACCATTGCCCAGCGCAACCACAGCATTGCCGAAGGCGAGATTGCTGAAATCCGTGGTTGTGCCGTTTGAGATGGAAAGGCTGGATCTGATTTGATCATGATGGAAAGCAAAACGACGCCGTTGACAACATCTTCGGATCGTGCTACAATTTGACAGAAATGAACAATGTGGTCATAAATCCGAGGAGCGTGCGCAGTGGCTTTTACAGATGAACAGAATGAACAGATCCGCAAAGACCTGATCCGGGAAGCCCGGCGCTGCGGCATTACCATCGGGATGCGGAAAACCTCAGTGGAGCAGCTGACAAATTCCGTCGGTATTTCCAAGGGATCGTTTTATAAATTCTTTGATTCCAAGGAGCTGCTGTTTTTCGCCGTGCTGGAGGATATCCATACAGAGTGTTTCGCAGCGGCGCAGAAGTCTTTGCAGGAAAATACAGCCTTATTGCCTACCGACCGCGCGGCAGCGGCGATCCTGGCGGCCTGTCGGTGGCTGGCCGAGACGAAAGCCTTTGTGTTCATCGAAAATGACGCAGATTTTCTTCTGCACCGACTGCCGGAAGAAGTGAAGACCGCCCACTATCACGATGACGAGACGCACATCCGTACCCTGCTGGAGATGGGCGGCCTGCAGCCCAAGGGCGGTATGGCGCTGGCTGCCGCCACAGTGCGGGGCTTGATTTTAACCGTCTCCCATCAGGAGCAGATTGGGGTGCTCTATCCGCAGGTGCTGGAAACGCTGGTGCGGGGCGCCTGCCGGGAGCTATTTGCATAAGCGGAAAAGCCGCAGTGATGCGGCTTTTCAAAAGGGATACAGTTAGCTTACTCTAACTCGCTTGTGTCATCTGTGTGAGTTAGAGGAGTTTAACATCTCGTTGTGAGGGCGAAATCATGAGAAACAGTCAAAATTTCTGGGATAAAAACGCCGGGCGGTACGACCGCTTCATGCGCAAGGACGCAGCGGCTTACGAGCGGCTGTACGAGCGGCTGCGCCCTGTGGTACGGCAAAAAAACGTTCTGGAGCTGGCGACCGGCACAGGGCTGATCGCCAAAAACATTGTAAACAGTGCCGCTCATATTGAGGCCACAGACGCTTCGCCGGAGATGATTGCAGAAGCGAAGCGGGACAACCGATCCGCCAAGCTGCATTTCTCCGTGCAGGATATGCTCTATCTGCCCTATGCTGACCAGTCTTTCGATGTGGTGATTGTGTCCAATGCTTTGCACATTGTACCGGAACCAGAGCGAGCATTGGCGGAAATTCGCCGGATGCTGAAAGACGACGGGATACTGGTCGCACCGACCTTTACTCATGCCGGTAACGACTTTCGTGGAAAGGTCAAAGCATTTTTCATGAAGCTGGCGGGCTTCCCTCTCCACAGCAAGTGGACAAGCCACGAATACCTGGCATTTCTGCGGGAGAACGGCTGGACGGTGCGGAAAAGCACCGTGCTGAAAGCGTCCTTCCCGCTGACCTATGCCGAGTGTGTGAAATCGGAGGGATGAACCATGCAGATATTGGAACACGGGCAGGAGCATGAGCGGACGCTGCTGTTTTTCCCCTGCACGGCAGAGCCTGTATGGGCCTTTGCCGACACAATCGCGCAGCTTTCTCAGAGATGGCATGTTTTTCAGGTGGTGTATGACGGCCATCAGCCGGAGTACCCCGGGGACTTCACCTCGGTTGAGCAGACTGTGGATGAGGTGATTTCTTATCTGAAATCCCGCAGCGTCTCCCGTCTGGACGGGGCCTATGGGTGCTCCATGGGCGGCGCGTGCCTGACGCGTATGCTGGCATTGGGGAAAATACCCATCAGCCGAGCCATCATCGACGGCGGGATCACGCCCTATCAGCTGCCCTTCTTAGTGCGAAAGCTGCTGCTGGCTCGGGATGTGCTGTCCTTCAAAATGGCGGCAAACAGCCGAAAAATTCTGGAAGCGGCCTTTCCGCCGGAACGGTTTACCCCTGCAGGGCGCGACCCCAAAAAGGAGTACGATGCCATGGAAGCCTATCTCAAAACCTTTTCCGATCGGACGATCCGCAATATATTCTGGTCCGCCAACAACTACGCGCTTCCGAAGTGCCCCGCAAAACCCGGCACGAAGCTCACCTACTGGTACGGCGATGACGAAAAGAGGGATCGCAGGCGCGACATTCAATTCATCAAGCGCTATTTCCCGCAGGCACGCATTCACGGCATTCCGAAAATGGCACACGCGGAGCTGGTGATGGTGCATCCGGAGAAATTCTGCTGGTATGCGGAAAAATTTCTGACTTTGCAAACGGAGGAAGCATGACATGAAAGAAAAAATCAGACTCTCCGGCGTGCCGGAGACCATGCTGCAGACCGTTTATGCCAGGGCGAAGGAGAGCCGGGGGCGCGGCGCGATTCACGATGCAAAAGCGGAAGAAATCATCGAGAAACTGGACTACGATTTTTCCCTTGCCGACAAGGACACAGCCATGCACAGCGGCGTCATTGCCCGCACCATCGTGCTGGACCGGCTGACAAAAGCGTGGCTTGGGGCGCACCCCGGCGCGGTGGTGGTCAACATCGCCTGCGGGCTGGATACCCGATGCTACCGGATGTCGGGGTACGCACATTGGTATAACCTCGACCTGCCGGAAACGATGGCGGTGCGGGAAAAGCTTCTGCCGGAAAGCGGCACGATTTCACAGATTGCCATGTCCGCCATGGAAGATTGGGGCAGCAAAATCAGCGAGCAGAATGTGCCGGTGCTGATTGTCATTGAGGGACTGACCATGTACCTGAACGCAAAAGATGTGCAGCAAATTTTCGCAGTGATTTCCAGCCGTTTTTCCCAAGCTACTATATTTGTGGAAGCCATGAATCCTGCGATGGTGCGGCACTTCAAGGAGAAATCCATTGACGCAAGCAACGCAAAATTTACTTGGGGAATCAAGAATGGAAAAGCACTTGCCGAACTGCTGCCGGGTTTTCGATTCATGGAGGAACACAGCCTGACGGAGGGCATGGCGGTATTTGCACCGATTTATAAACTGCTGGACAAGCTACCCACCGTGCGGAATATTTCTAATAAGATCATCGTTCTGGAAAAGGAGTTGTAGAAGATGTCATTCTTTGAAAACACCCGCAAACCTGTGGGCCTCGGCGGGAAGCTCATGGTCGCTATGATGAATGTCGGGCACAGTGCCGTGGCCCGGTGGGGGCTTCAATTTCTGAATGCCGCGCCGGACGCCAGGGTGCTGGACTGTGGCTGCGGCGGTGGGGCGAACATGAAAAGGCTGCTGAAAAAATGCCCGCAGGGTGTCGTCAAGGGTATCGACTATTCGCCCGTCAGCGTGGAGAAGTCGAAAAAGGTCAACGAAGCCGCCATCGCGGAGGGTCGCTGCGCCGTTCTGCAAGGCAGCGTGGCGGATATGGTGTTTGCGGACGACTGGTTCGATGCGGTGACGGCCTTTGAAACCGTCTATTTCTGGCCTGATCTGCCGCGGTGCTTCCGGGAGGTTTACCGGGTGCTGAAGCCCGGCGGGACATTTCTCATCTGCAACGAGAGCAGCGGCGATACGGACAAGGACAAGAAGTGGACGGAGATCATCGGCGGCATGACCATCTACAAGGACGCCGAGCTGAAGACGTATCTGGAGCAGGCGGGCTTTCACGATGTGCAGATACACAAAAAGAAAAGCTGGCTGTGCATCACGGCGCGGAAATGAGGGGGCTAAATCATGAGTATCTTTGCATCTATCTTACGCAGCGTATACAAGCTCTCCGGCGCGAAAAAGGCGTTTGCTTTGCCGGAGGATGCACTGCGAAAGGAAATTGAAAAGCAGAACCGGCATCGTGGCGTTTTTACGCCCACCGACCACAAGGCGTATTATGAAACAATTACAGTGAACGGCTTTCCTTGTCTGATCGTGCGAGAGCGTCCGAAACCGTCCGAGCGCGCGATTCTCTATTTCTTCGGCGGTGGTATGGTGATCGGCCCGGACAAGGGTGACCTGCCCGTGATGCGTAAGCTGTGCCGCGAGACCGGCTGTGATGTGTGGTTTCCGTTTTACCCGCTCTGCATGGAGCACTGCATTACTGAAACCTACGCAATGGTGTACGAATGTTATCGAAAAATGATTGCACTGTATGGCGGCGGAAATGTCAGTACCTGCGGCTTTTCCTCCGGCGGTGCGCTGGCTTTGGGGATCGCGGCGCACAACAACGCGCAGCCCGAGCCGCTGCCGCAGCCAAGGCACATCGTCGCCGTATCCCCCGGCGAAGTACCGTGGAACGACGCGGAAAAGGCGCGGATGCAGGCACTCAACAAAAGGGATGTTTCCATCGACTATGCCTTCATGGTGACGGTGGAGAAGTTCATGCGGCATGGCTGCGAGAATGTGCCGGACTATATGCTCTCCGGCTCCCGGGGAGATTTTACCGGCGTAGGCGATATTCACTTCTTCTATTCTGCCGACGAGGTGCTCTACGGCGCATTGCCGGACTTTGAGGAGGCCTGCAAACGGGCAAATGTCCCCTATACGGTGTCCGCCCGCCCGAAGATGGTGCATTGCTACTGTATGCTGCCGATCTTCAAGGAGGCAAAGGAGGACTTTGCGAAAATCGTGGACATTTTGAAAAAATGAGATCGGAAACGGTCGTGTGATGATTGAAACACGGAAGGAAGGCCATGGAACGAAAAGAATCCATTCGCGGTGCGTACCGAATGACGGGCGGAAACAGTTTTTATGACGGCATGATCACCTGCTCTACTCTGAGCGGGAAAGCGGTGTGCCGCTCGGTGTGGGCAATGAACAAGGCGGAAAACGACGCCTATCTGGAAAAGGCGCTGTCCGGTATTCCGGAGCATTTCTCCGACAAGCTGCTGGAAGTGCCGGTGGGAACAGGGATTCTGACCATGCCGGTTTATCAGACGATGCCCGAAGCGGACATCACCTGTCTCGATTATTCGCCCGATATGATGAGGCAGGCGCTGGAAAAGGCTGACCGCCTGCACCTGAAAAATGTAACCTTCCGGCAGGGCGATGTGGGGGCGCTTCCCTATGCAGACGACACCTTCGACATCGTTTTGTCGCTGAACGGCTTTCATGCTTTTCCGGACAAGGAAGCCGCCTATCGGGAGGTTTTCCGGGTTTTGAGACCCGGCGGGACATTCTGCGGCTGCTTTTATGTGATGGGCGAGCACAAGCGGACGGATTGGTTTGTCCGGCATGTTTATGAAAAGGCAGGTTTTTTCACACCGCCCTATGAGACGGCTTCCAGTCTGAAAGCACGGCTGGAAGGTATGTATGCGGATGTGGACATGGGAAATCTGAAAAGCATGGCATGGTTTGTCTGCCGAAAATCAAAATAGGGAGCGATAATATGTCAAAGAAAGCAACCGAATTTCAGAAAAAAGAAATGAGCAAAATGTACCGCGGCAAGGAAATCTTCAAGCCGCTGAATACCGGCTGGATCGACGACCATGTGGCCTGCGTGCGGGAGTGGGTGGCCAACATCTTCTTCTACCGCAAAGGCGATACGACCATTATGGTCGATGCGGGCTACAACTACGACCGCCTTGCCGAAAAAATGGGCTGGCTCGGCATTGATCCGAAGTCGATACGCCATATCCTTATCACCCATCAGGACACCGACCATGTGGGCGCGGTGGAGTCCGACAGTCCGGGATTGTTCCGGGACGCAAAGCTGTACATAGGCGAGGTTGAGAACCGGTATCTCACCGGCGAGGTGCGGCGAAAAGTGATCTATCATCTCTATAAATTACCGCAGGTCACGATTAACAACGAAAAGGTGCTGCTGCATGACGGCGAGGTTTTCGACATTGACGGCATCAAAATCGAATGCTTCCTTGTTCCCGGTCATACCTGGGGTCATATGGTCTACCTCATTGACGATGAGTATTTGTTTACCGGCGACACGCTGTGGTTCGGCGCAGATGGCGGATATAGCTTCATTTCCTCGTTGGCAGAGGACAATAAGCTGGCTGTGCAGTCACTTGCGGAGCTGGAGCGTAAGCTGCGCGCACGCGGTTTGCATCCGTATTTCATCACCGGTCACACGGGATGGACGGACAATTTGGAATTTGCTTTTGCCCATAAGGACAAGCTCTGTTCGCCATTCAAAAAACGGGTACACGACCCGTCGGCGCCCTATGATGCCTACGACGAATCGGACGACACCGAAGAAAATGCAAAGAGCGGTTTTCTGAAAGGCGTGGGAAGATGAAGGACAGCGAATTGCAATTTGACCGCAGCTGTCACGTCTTATATTCCAAGCCCTGCAAAAAGGAAATTCTGGCGAAAATCGCCCTGCACTATCCGGAGGCGGAGCGCGAGGCGGTCTGGGAGCAGGTGCAGCTGAGATACGCAGAGCTTCTTTCCGACTGGCGCACAGACCTCGGCGGCAAGAAGAATTTTCACAACGGCGCAGGCGGCACCTACGACTGCATCGCCATCATGTGCTTTTACGATGTGTGCCGGAATGTGGTCACATTCCGCGAAATGGAAGAGATCGAAGAGAATCTGATCCTGCCGGCGTTCCGGAAGCTGCGCTTCGTTGACATCAATAAGCCGTTTTGGAAAAGGCTGATGTATCGGGCATTCATCACCGCCAAAAAGCGCTGCGATGCATGGCACGATTACGAGATGAATGTTGCGCCTTACGAAGGCGGCAAGCCCATCTATTATGAATTTACGGCGTGTCCGGCGGCGGAATTTGCCAAGCAGTTCGGATTTACGGACATTATGCCCGCCCTGTGCAATGTGGACTATGCGTCCATGGAGCTGCTGCATGCCAAGCTCGTGCGGACAACTACCTGCGTGGACGGCTGCCAGTGCGACTACACCATCTGCGGCGATCAGGACCCGTATTTGAAGGAGCACCCCGAATACCGGGATGAGGCGGGCTTCAGGAGGAATCGGTAATGCTTTTACAGGTGATTTTGGAAGGCGTAGGACTTGGCGTTCTGCTCATTTTGGTTTGCGCCATCGGTATCCGCAAGGGCGCGGTGGGCATGGTGCATCTTTACAGCCCTGAGGTGCAGGAGCGGTGCGTAACGCTGGGGCTCACAACACACGAAAAAATAAAGCAGAATGCTTTGATTTTCAAAGCGGTATGCGTTCCCGGTTATGTTGCCTATGTGCTGGTGAGCGTCTATGCACTCAACGGTGCGCGGGGCTTTCTTGCAGGCTTCTGGCAAATGCTCGTTATTTTATCGGTGATGAACCTGATGGACCGTTTCCTTGTTGATGATTTTTGGGTCGGTCACACAAAGGCGTGGACAATTCCAGGAACAGAGGACTTGAAACCATACATCACCGCAAAAGACAAAGCAAAAAAGTGGCTGTTCGGCACAATTGGTATGGCGGTCATTTCGGCAGCACTGGCGGCGATTATGATGCTTTTTATGAAAATATGAGGTGATAGAAATGCTGTTTCAAACATATGGCGACAGGAGGAATCCTGCCGTGCTGTTCTTTCATGCTATGGGCGTGACAGGCGCAAGCAGCGAACCGGTTGTGAAATATTTGCAGGATCGGTATTTCTGCATTCTGCCCACCTCCACCGTTTACTGTGCCGGGCAGAAATATGTCAGCAAGGCGGACGAAATACGGCAGGTGGAGGACTTTCTGCATCGACAGGGCGTGGAGCGGCTGGCGATGGTGGTCGCTTCTTCCATCGGTGCAGACCTTGCCATGGCGTTTTTGACAAGCACGAAGCTGCCCATTGGACATGTTTTCTTCGATGGCGGGCAGTTTGCGCAAATCGGAAAAGGTACGCGCCGCATCATGACGCCGTTTCTGTATTTTGCCATCAAGAGCCTATATTGGTCGAAGGGCGGCACACTGAAAAAGATTCTGTGGTGTGACGATGATTCCATAAAGCCGTATTTTATAGCCGCAGGGGAAAATCTGACCTATACAAATTTGCGCCGCCAGATGGCGGACAGTCTGGAGGACAAGCCCTTTCCGCCGCTTTCAAAAGAATTGCAAAAACATACCTATTTCGAGTTTGGCAGTATAGAAGATCATTTCAAATACCGTCAAGCAGTGATGGAAACCTACCCCTACGGCCATTATCCTGTGTTTGAGGGATACGATCACATGCAATATCAGATTCGCGATTCAAAGGGGTTCGCCGAAATGCTGGCACACATCGCCGAGCGTGACTGTATGCCGGAACTGCCATTTTTCAGAAATTGAGTGATACCCATGAAATACAAAATCGAGAAAAACACCGTACAGGAGACGCTGATCATTCCGCTGTATGCGCGGAAGGTCTGCTCAGAACTATACCCGAATCTCTACCAAGATGAAACAGCGGTTCGCCTGATTAACGAAATCGACTATGACTTTTCGGATGCTGATAAGAACGCCCGCAGTCTGATGCAGCGCTTCGGCTCACTGGAAGTCGCCATGCGGCAGAATGACCTTGCCTTTGAAGTGCGGGATTATCTGAAAGCGCACCCCAATGCGGCGGTGGTCAATCTGGGCTGCGGGCTGGACAGCACCGGAAGAAGCTGCGACAACGGCAGTTGCAAAATCTACAATCTGGACTTTCCCGATGTCATCACCGTGCGCAACGAGTTGCTGCCCGCCGGAGAGCGGGAGCAAAACATCCCCTGCGACCTGAATGACACGGCATGGTTCTCCGAAATCGATGCCTCCGGCGGCGCGGTGTTCTTTGCCTCCGGCGTGTTCTACTACTTTTTGACTGAGCAGGTCAAGGCGCTGGTACAGCAAATGGCAGACGCTTTTCCGGGCAGCGTGCTGGTGTTTGACGCTGCGAATCGGACGGCGGTGAAGATGATTGCCAAGACATGGCTCAAGAGTGCGAAGATCAAGGATGTGGGCGCATATTTTGCGGTTTCGGACGCTCCCCAAGAGATCAGTGCGTGGGATAGCCGCTTGCAGGTCACGAGCCGCGGCTATATGCTGGGTTACAGCGATTTGAAGAACCCGTCCGTCAGCGGCTTTTTCCGTTTTCTTGCCAAAGTCGGTGACGGAATGATGAAAATGCAGATCGTGAAGATCGGATTTGGTGGCAAGTAATGAAAATTCTGGTATATGGTGCAGGTGTTTTAGGATGCAATCTGGCAAGGAATCTGTTCCGGGCCGGAAAGGATGTCACCCTGCTTGCCCGGGGAAACTGGGCGGCGAAAATCAAACAGAACGGCTTGCGGATCAAGGACAAATTTTCGCCCCGCACCTCGGTCAGCCGCATTCCGGTGGTGACTGCGCTTGCGCCGGATGCAGCATACGATGTGATTTTTGTGGTTCTGCGCTATACGCAGCTGGATTCTGCTCTGGAAACCTTGCGGGCGAACCGGACGAAAAACATCGTATTTGTGGGTAACAATGTGCAGGCGAGGGCACTGGTGGCGGCGCTGCCGGGGAAGAACGTCCTGTTTGCCTTTGCGCTTTCTGCGGGGCATCGGGAGGTTGACCGGGTGGTCTCCATCGACCTGAAAAAGATCACCATCGGACAGCTGTCGGGTGCATCCTCCAATAAACAGCTGATCAGGCGCATCTTCCACGGCACAAAATATAAGGTTGTTTATGAGCCGAACATGGAGGACTATCTGCTCTGCCATGCCGCGTTCGTGATGCCGGCGGCCTTTGCCTGCTATAAAACGGACGGCGACCTGAAAAAGCTCAAGGGTGACACCGCGTATCTGAACCGTTTGCTGGATGCCAACATAGAGGGCTACCGTGCCATACGCAATGCGGGACACGACATTTTGCCAAAGGCGGATGTAGATTTTGAGAGCGAAAAGTACCGCAAGACCTGTCTGCGCTTCTTTAAACTCATGTGCGCCACCTCACTGGGCAAACTATGTGCCTCCGACCACGCCATGAACGCCATAGACGAAATGAGCGCCCTGAATCGGGATATCAAGCGGTTCTTTGATGAGAACGGCGCGGCTTATCCCGTGTGGCAGGCGCTGGAGGCGGAGGCTGGGAGATACTTGCGGTAAAGTGTGATTATAAAGATTGGAGTAATGACTGTGATCCGGATTTACGGTTATGATGGAATATACAGTGCGATTGATTTGCCGGGGCAAACCTGCGGGCTTGAAGCTGCTGACGGAAACGGAGAGATCCACTGCTATCGGCTACTGGATGGTGTGACTGCCATGCGGATGCGGCTGGAAATGAATGCCTACACTGAGGTTCGTACCCGGACAGATGCATTGGAAATCAATTTCTGCGTGGGCGGACGCTTTGAAACCCGCTTTTCCTTGCGTGACCATGTACTTTTGAAGCCGGGTGATATGGCTGTCAGCTGTTATGACGGATTCCATGGAAGCCAATCTGAATCATGGTTCCCACTGGGATATTATGAGGGAATATGCCTTGAAGTCGATCCGGCCGCCGCGCAGCGATGGCTGGAACAGAACGCGCCTGCGTTTTCTGTGGATTTTCCTTCGCTAAAGGCAAACCTTTTGGGGAATAAATGGTATCTGTACAGCTCGGCTGGGCCTCGATGTGAGCATGTGTTCCGTGAACTGTACGAAAGTATTTCCTACATGGACCCATGCCTTTCCCAACTCAAAGTGCTGGAACTACTGATGCTGCTGCGCAGCATCCCCCGAAGGGACGGTGCAGAGGCGTATTGCTCTGCAAGGCAGGTAGAACTGATTCGGCATCTCCGCGACCATTTAATCATGGATCGGGACAACTATGTATCTCTTGCACGGTTGGCGGAGGAACATGATATTTCTGTGTCCCATCTGCAAAAGCTGTTCAAGCAGATTTATGGTGTCCCCGTGTACCATTACATCAAGGAGTACAGGCTGGAGCAGGCTGCTGTGGAACTGGTGCAAACCGCAAAGTCGGTAACACAGATCGCACAGAATATCGGGTATGATAACGCAAGCAAGTTTTCCGAGTGCTTCAAAAAACGCTATGGCTTGACTCCGTCGCAATATCGCGCCAATGTAAGGAATACGGAAAAACGGAATAATCGAACGAAAATGGAGTAGCCCGGCTTCATAAGAATGTACTATAATTTCTGCTGGTTAGAGGCAACTAACCATAAAGGAAACACACTGTGAAATGAATTACAATCATACAATCAGATGAATTGAGCTGGATTTGAAGGAGGTATTACGACATTGAAAAAGCAATCCAATTTATCCCGGCTGCTGGATTATGCCGGGAGCTACAAAATCCTGACCTACCTTTCGTGGGTGCTGTCCGCCGCCAGTGCGCTGCTGGCGCTGGTGCCGTTCTGGTATATCTGGCGCATCCTGAAGGAGGTCATCGAGACCGCACCGCAGTATGAAAACGCCGTCCATGTAACGCACTATGGCTGGATGGCGGTTGTGTTTGCTGTTGCCGCTGTGCTGGTGTACATTACAGGTCTGATGTGCTCGCACCTTGCGGCGTTCCGCATTGCAACGAATCTGCGCCTTGCCATGACAAAGCACATCGCCACGCTGCCGCTGGGAGCCATCGAGCAATTCGGCAGCGGCAAGCTGCGCCGCACCATCTCAGAAACTGCCGGAGCGACGGAAACCTACCTTGCCCACCAACTTCCGGACAAGGCTAAGGCGATGGCGACTATTGCGGGACTTCTGGCGCTGCTGCTGATCTTTGATTGGCGGCTGGGGCTTTTGAGTCTTGTACCTGTGGCGCTTGCCTTTGCGGTGATGATGAGCATGACCGGTAAGAAATTGCAGGACAAAATGACCCAGTATCAGAACGCGCTGGCGGATATGTCCAACGAAGCGGTAGAATATGTGCGGGGCATTCCCGTAGTCAAGACCTTCGGACAGACGGTATTCTCTTTCAAAAAGTTCAAGGGAACGATCGACAATTACGAGCGCTGGGTCATTGCCTATACGAAACAGCTGCGCTGGCCTATGACTTTCTATACGCTGGCAATCAACAGCGTGTTTGTGTTCCTGATCGCAGGAGGCTTCCTGTTCTCCCACGGCGGAGCGGATGGCAGTGTGCTGCTGAATCTGCTCTTTTACGTCATCATCACGCCGGTCATCTCTTTGACAATGACCAAGCTGATGTTCATGAGCGAGAACGGCATGATCGTGCAGGATGCCATCACCCGCATTGACAGCGTACTGGAAAGCCCGGCGCTTTCTCAGCCGGAAGTGCCGCAGCATCCCAAGGACAGTTCTGTGACGCTGGATCATGTCACCTTCAGCTACGACGGCACAAAAAATGCCTTGGAGGATGTTTCTCTCTCCATCGGTTCTGGTCAGACGGTGGCATTTGTCGGGCCTTCCGGCGGAGGCAAATCCACGCTGGCGGCACTGATCGCCCGTTTCTTTGACCCGCAGAGCGGCAGCATTTCCATCGGCGGCATCAATGTAAAGAACATCGACAAAAACGAGCTGATGGACACCGTTTCCTTTGTGTTCCAGAACAGCCATCTCATCAAGGGCAGCATTCTTGACAATGTCCGCATGGGCAAGACGGACGCCACGGATGAGGAAGTTCTGGCGGCGCTCCGTGCGGCACAGTGTATGGACATCATCGAGAAATTCCCGGACGGCGTGCATACAGTCATTGGCTCGCAGGGCATTTACCTCTCTGGCGGTGAGACGCAGCGGCTGGCTATCGCCCGCGCCATGCTGAAAAATGCGCCGGTGCTGATCCTGGACGAGGCCACCGCTTTTGCTGATCCGGACAACGAGACGAAGGTGCAGGCAGCCTTCAATGCGCTGGCAAGGGGACGTACTGTCATCATAATCGCCCACCGCCTTTCTACCGTCGTGAACGCCGACCATATTTATGTGCTCAAGGACGGTCATCTTGCGGAGGACGGCAGCTTTGCGGAACTGTCCGAATGCACGGGCAGCCTGTTCGGAACCATGTGGCGGGACTATCAGCAGTCCGTCCAGTGGAAAGTTGCAAAGGAGGCTTGAGCGATGATCAAATATTTACAAAGACGCTACGCGCTCTCCCGTAAGGGCGCGGTGGACAACATCAAGGGCATTTTCAGCTGTGCGCTGCAAAATGTCTCTTTCATGCTGCCGGTGGGGCTGCTGTACTTGCTGGTGGGCGAGATCATGAACGGTACGCTGACAACAAAGCGTATTCCATTTTATGTGATTGGCTGCATTGCGGCGGCGCTGCTCATTGTGGTCTGCACCCGGCTGGAATATGACAACACCTATCTTGTCACCTACGTGGAGTCCGGTGTGCGCCGTGTGAACCTTGCGGAAAAGCTGCGGAAGATCCCGCTCTCTTTCTTTGGGAAGAAAGACCTTGCCGATCTGACCTCCTCCATCATGAACGACTGCGCCGTACTGGAGCAAAGCCAGTCCCATTTCGTTGCACCCCTGTACGGCGCGATTCTCTCCACCACGGTCATCGCCGTGTCGCTGCTGTTTTTCAACTGGCGTATGGCGCTGGCTGCCATCTGGCCGCTGCCTGTGGCGTTTGCCATCGTCGCGCTGGCCTCCGGCGTGCAGAAAAGGCTCTCCCGCAAAGCAATGGCGGCAAAAATCACCTGTGAGGACGGTATTCAGGAGTGCATGGAAACCATGCCCGACCTGCGTGCCAACAACGCAGAAGCCGGCTATCTTGCCGGACTGGAAAAGAAAATTCGTGCGGTGGAAGGCCGCCTCATCAAAAGCGAGCTGGGAACGGCTGTCTTCGTGGTTTCCGCAGGACTTGTGCTGCGGCTGGGCATTGCCACCACTGCCCTTGCGGGCGCAGCTCTGCTGGTAAAGGGCGAGCTGGATGTTCTGACCTTCTTTATGTTCCTGCTGGTAGTGTCCCGCCTGTATGACCCGCTGGAGGGGACGCTGCAAAACCTTGCCGCCATCATCGGCACCAACACCAATATCGAGCGTATGAATGAAATTCTGGATTGCCCTGTGCAGACCGGCAGCGAAAAACTGACCAATCAGGACTGCGACATTGTATTCGACCATGTGGGCTTTTCCTACCAGAGCGGCGAAACGGTGCTGAAGGACGTGTCCTTTACGGCGAAGCAGGGACAGGTCACAGCGCTGGTCGGACCCTCCGGCGGCGGTAAGACTACCGTTTCCCGTCTGGCGGCACGGTTCTGGGACATTGACCGCGGCACAATTACCGTGGGCGGCATGGATGTGTCGAAAATCGACCCGGAAAAGCTGATGAGCCTCTATTCCATCGTGTTTCAGGATGTGACGCTGTTTGATAACAGTATTCTGGAAAATATCCGCATCGGCCGCAAGGATGCCACGGACAAAGAGGTGATCGCGGCGGCAAAGCTCGCCAATGTAGACAAATTCGCCGAAAAGCTCCCTGACGGTTGGAATGCCAACATTGGTGAAAACGGCTGCGAGCTGTCCGGCGGTGAGCGGCAGCGCATTTCCATTGCCCGCGCCTTCCTGAAAGACGCGCCGATCATTCTGCTGGATGAAGCCACCGCCAGTCTGGACGTAGAGAACGAAACGGCTATTCAGGAGGCGCTGTCCCGGCTCATCAGGAATAAGACCGTCCTCATTATCGCCCACCGGATGCGTACCGTCTCCGGCGCGGACAAGATCGTGGTACTCAAGGATGGTGCGGTAGCCGAGCAGGGTTCGCCCGCGCAACTGCTGCAAGAAGGCGGTATCTTCGCCCACATGGTGCAGCTCCAGACCGAGAGCCAGAACTGGACACTCGCAAAAGCATAAAAGACACAATCTATAAGAGTAAGAGTTAGTATTCAGTCATAGCTTTCAAATGGGTTTCGAGATTGGCAGTCAAGACAATATCTGCATATCTTTATTGAGCCATTGTCGCTTAGATAAACTTGAGATAAAAATATAAAAAATAAGTTGAGGCCGGGAAAACTTTATATTTTTTCTCTGTCCTCTTGACGGGGCGCGGTTCACCATGTGCTGCCGACGGTTTCTTGGGGGGTATACTTTTTCATAATCTCCCGCACAGTTTAACGATTTATCTGTGGGGTGGTAACCGTCAAAGCTAACGGCGTATAGACTCCTATGGGATAATAGTGGTGGAACGTTGCGAAACGTTCCACCACTATTAACGTCAGGGGGATACGCCATGACATCCATAGAGTTGAAGCATCGGGCACGGCTGCAGGAATGGGCGGGAGCCATTCGGGATTGCAGAATTACCAGTACCAAAACAGGTGTGCTGCAACACAGCGGAACGTTCCGCTGTGCTACATCTCGACAATGTCAGCATACACCGATTTGAAAGACCCCTCCGTCAGCAGATTTTTCCGTTTTCTTGCCAAAGTCGGTGACGGAATGATGAAGATGCAGATTGTAAAGATCAACTTTTGAAAGAGGCGTTTTGAATGAAACACATCCACTTTGATGTTGAAAGCGATGGCTTTTACGGCGCGTATTGGGCGTGCAAGGACGGATCGGACTGCACCGTCATCGCCATGCTCGGCGACGACCCCGAGGATTATATGGCGCGCTCGACGGTGAAGTGGCTGATTCGCCTCGGTGTGAACGTATTGACTATGTCGCCCGGGAAAAAGGACTACGGTCATCACAACTATCCCCTTGAACGCATCGAAAAAGCAATGGCATGGCTCAAATTGCACGGAAACGAAAAAATAGGCATTGCGGGAGCCTCAACGACAGGTACCCTCGCCCTGACGGCAGCATCGATATTCAGCGACATTTCTCTAACCATTGCAATGACACCCAGCGACTTTGTGTGGCAGGGGTTCATGCAGGGCAAAAAGGATGGCTGCAAGGAATGGCCAATGGTGGGAGAATCACTCTTTTCTTACAAGGGAAAGCCCTTGCCATACATGCCGTTTTGCTATCAGCACCCTGACTATTGGCGCATAATCTCGGAGGAGTCCAAACGCACCGGCAATATGATTGCCTCCCGCAAGCTGTTTGACGACTCTGAAGCGGCGCACCCGATTACCGAGGAGGAATTCATAAAGGTCGAGAATATCCGCGGCAAGCTGTTTCTTGTCGGCGCAGAGGACGACGCACTTTGGGACACCGCAAAATATATCCGCCGCATGGAAAAACGCCTTGCGGAGAAACCGCACTCCTGTGAAGTCGAGACGGTCGCATATGAGCACGGCACGCATTTTGTTTTCCCCGACGGTATGCTCAAGACCATGCTTCCCGTCGGCTCGGCACTGTTTGTCAAGCTGGCGTTCAGCGCTGCGAAGAAATATCCCAGGGAGTGTAAAACGGCTCGCGTTGACATTGACCGCCGCATGACCCGCGTGATATGCGATTGGAGGGACAAAAAGTGACCTATTGGGGAATGCCTTTCGGCATGTGGACGATGTTTGCAGGCTCATTCCAAAAACAGCTAACGGTTGTATTTGGCTATGATGTCGATACGGCAAAAGCCATCACGAAAAAAGCAAAGCCGAAATACAGGGAGATCATCTCCGAGCTGCCCGAATTTGAAAAGAGCGATCGCTTCAAGATGAACATCGTCAACTGCGCAATGATCGGTGCGTTCATCCTCTCCATGCCGGAGCGCCCGGATGTGGAGCAGCTGACGGAGTATTATGCAAAATCCATGATGACAAAGCCGATGAAATGGTTCTGCCGAATGAGCGGAAAGAGCAAATTCACCGAAAAGGACATTGCCGGTATGAAAGCCACCGCCGCGCTGAGAGCCGCTGACCGCAACCCCTACTCGTGGAATATGGAGTTTTACGAATATTCCGACGGCAGCGGCTACGAGGGACGCTTCACCAAATGCGGCATCTGCGTGCTAATGAAAAAGCTGGGGCTATATGACCTCACTCCCGCGCTGTGCCGTCTGGACTACACCATGAGCGAAGCCGGCGGCGCGACTGATTTTGTGCGGCAGTACACTCTCGCCTCCGGCGGCCCATACTGCGACTGCGGGTATAAAAAGAAGGGCTTCGTGAAAGCAGGGACGGAGGCAGGACGATGAAGGAAACCTATCTCTCCCGTGATTTTCGGGAGACTGCGGCCCAGAACTTTCCCTCGCAGGCCAAGGAGCTGAATGCATTTTTTGATGCGCGGTTGAATGTGCTGCTGGCTGAAAATGCAGATGCAAGCAAGGAGAAGCAATACCACCTCCAGCGGCAGATATTACCGGGTGTTGCGGCCTACGAAGCCTTGCAGCGGGTCATGCCGAAAGAGGAGGCTCTGCAAACCGTTCATGGCTATGTGGAGGAGCTGGCGAGAACGAGCCACAAACAGCTTGCAGCCCTGCTGCACATACCGGGGCTTTACCGCCTTGTCCCCGGCGTTTTTGTCAAATCCACCCGGAGCGTTTTCGGCCTGGCGGCAGGCTTTGCCCCAAAAGAACTGCAGACCGGTAACGGCGTCTGGCGTGTGGATATGATGAAGTGTCCCTATCACGACACCTGCGCAGAATACGGCTGCCCGGAGCTGTGCCGCTGCTTTTGCGACAGCGACGACATCAGCTATACCGGGCTGCATCCGAAGCTGATCTGGGAGAGAAGTATGACACTTGGGCGTGGAAATGACCGCTGCGATTTCTGCATGAAGGTCGAAAAATAGCCGGGAGGCAGATTGGTATGGACATCAAACGATTCGGCAATAGACAAGGAAAGACCATTATGCTGCTGCACGGAAATCTTATGTGCTGGCGGCAGTTTGAGGATTTGATCCCGCTGCTGGAAAGGAAATTCTGCGTGTATGCCGTCAGCTTCGATGGCTTTGACGGAACAGGCAAAACAACCTACACGACCGCTCAGGCTCAGGCGGACAAGCTGGCGGAATATATTGAAAAAGAACTGGACGGACGGCTGGACCTGCTTTATGCAGAGTCGCTGGGCTGCGGACCGGCTATTTTTCTGAAGGCTTCCCCAAACATTCAAATCGGTCGAATGATCCTCAGCGGGCCGGAGTATCTGGATTTTGGCGTGCTGAATCGACTGATTTTGAAGGTCATGCCGCAAAAGCAGTATCGAACGGCACATGAAAAGTATATGCCTGCATGGGCGTTGCGCTTTATGGGGCAGACGGAGCAGGGAATGCAGACCATGCTCCGCCGTATCCCGGATCATATCAGCTTGGAATCCGTCCGGGCCACTTGGGAGGCAGGACTTTATCTCTATCGGACGGACTTTTTGGTACAGCCCGATGCAAAGGTCGCCTGTTGGTACGGAGAAAAAGAAGGGCACATGAAAAAGGCCATCCAGCGGCTGCGGACGGCATATCCGGGTCTGATGGTCCGCTGCTTCCCCGGTTTTGGCCATGGCGATATCATCAATCATCCGGCACTGCTTGCGTCGGAGCTGGAACGCTTTCTGACGGATGGCGGAACAGAGAGATGTGCTGTAGAATCAGGAAAGTGAAATACAATGAAAGTTACAACATTGGACGAAAAATCCATCCATGATATCGGCCACGCTTTCGGCTATTACGACTACGGAGAGGAAACGGGAATGGCCGCTGCCTTTTCCGGGAAAGAAGCCACGGCAAACTATATCTGCGCTTATGTGCGCGGGGTGCTGCGGGGCGGCTTTCTGCACACTATCAGCGAGCGGGGTGAGGGCTATATCGCCTATAAGCTGCCAAAGGAGAAGATGGGACTCAAGACGATGTGGCCCATTGCCTGCGGAATGCTGCGCAACTCCACCCTGAAGCGCCTTCTGCGGTTTGGTATCGCTATCAAGCGGGGCGGGTCTTCCCTGCAAGACCGCATGGACAAGGAAAAGAAGCCCTACATTTTCGTTGGACTTGTCTGTGTGCGGGAGAAATATCAGGGGCAGGGATATATGCGAAAGATGCTGGACCTTGCCTTTGCCGAGGGCGACCGGCTGGGCGTGCCGGTGATCCTGGAGACGGATGCCAAGTCCAAATGCGACAAATATGTACACCTTGGCATGAAGCTTGCCGGAGTGCGGGACATCGGCGAATTTGGAAAGCTGTATGACCTGATCAAAAAACCGGACGCGGAAAAGCAGCAGTCTGTCAGTACGGAGGCATCAACATCAAAATGAAAATCACGGTTCTTGTAACGCTCATGGTATTTCTGGCATACTTTCTTGTTTTATACGGCGGGGTGGGTTTCATTCAGGACAAGCGTTTTTTCTCATCCGCACCAAAGGAAAATCTGGACGCAATCCCCGATACAAAGGAACGATTTCCCGGCGCACATAGTATCGGCTGGGTGATTGAGATCATTGCCATCCTGCTTTTTCTCGCTGCGGCGGCACTAAGCGTATGGGACGGCGTCAGAAACGGCTTCGGCTTCCTGGACTTCTTTGTGCGGTTTCTCGCCGTGCTCTACGCCATGGAGATCTACGACATCATTTTCTTTGACTGGGTGCTGCTGTGCCACTCCAATTTCTTTCCGCATTTCTATCCGGAGCTGAAGGGCGTGATCGGTCCGCATATGTTCGGCTATAACAAGCGAACACATATCCGGCACTTTGTGATCTACATTCCCGCCTCCGCTGTGGCAGCGTGGCTTTGCGCGCTGCTTTGAGGACGTGTGACAGAAGCAATCGTTTTGGGAGGCAGAGATTTTCTATGCGTGTGATAAAAAAAGTCCTGCATGAAAAAAGAAAAACAACAGAAGCCCATATCCAGCAGCTTCAGCAGGCGGGGAAACAGGGTGTCCGATATACAGCGATGATGCCAGATGCCCGATTCGCACGCAGACTGAGAAGGGAAAAACAATGATCATACTGCAATTGTTGATTTATTGCCTGCTGTTTACCGCAATGGTAAAAATCGCTGTGATCGGCGGGGCGGTCAATGGACTGTACTTTTATCCCAAGACGGTGCAGGATCGCGCCATCGAACTGGGACTGATCGACCGCAATACGATGAACCGGAAACGAAAGCGCTTTATGATTTCGTTTTACATCGTGATGCTTGCTGCTCTTGTGCTGATTATTGGTATGTGGAACAGGGCTTCTATCTTTGGTGAAGCCTATTGGCAGGCGCTGCTGTTTCTTGAGGTCATGAATGTTTACGATGGCGTTGTAATCGACAAGCTATGGGTCGGGCACAGCCGATTTTGGGTGCTGCCAGGGCTTGAAGATGCACCGTTTGTGCAGACCTGGCGGCAGGTGCTGAAAAGGCGAAGCATACTGGCGTTGATCTGGGTCGTAGGAGCGGCAATTGTCGGCGGTATTGTCGTTTTGATCTTCTAAGAAGGAGGAAATTGCCCAAATGAAAAGCAGAATCATGAACTGCAATCGGAGGCAAAAAAGATGAAGACGGAGAAACCGAAAAAGCTGATTCGATGGTACATTCTCGGTGCGATCGGAGCAGTTCTGATGGCTGCCGGGGACTGGCTGCTGGGGTGCATTCCACTTCAGCAAACCGACACTGGCCTTTTCAACAGAGCCTATTATCTGTCCGGCTCTTATGGGCTGTGGAAGCCTGTGCTTACTGTTGGGCTGGGAGCGGTCGGCGGCTTTCTCTATTACTTTGTGGTAAAAGCGCTGAATGCGGACATTGACGCAAAGTATAGGAAAACAAAGTCCGTTCAGTACCTGTGCGGAATTTTCACCGTTGCAGTGGCGCTGACTATCCATACCTGGGTGGCAACCATGGCGTGGTTCACCACCTATCTGGGCCCGCGCATCGGAGAGGAAGCGGCTATCGCGGCGGTCACGGCCTATCAGGACGGCATGCTCCCCGCCATTGCGCCGATGTACGTTCCGATGATACTGGCTTTCGGCATCCATTTCGTGATGCTGCTTGCGGGCAAGACACGGTATTCCCGGTGGATGCTGGCTTTTCACCCGGTCATATGGAACATTCCGCTGGCAGGCGTCCCGGATATTGCCCAAGCGATGCAGGTGCCGGTGGCCACATGGATGTCCGTAATGAGCCAGAGCAGCACCAATACCGCCATCGTGATCTGGTGCATTGCGGCGGCGGTTTATGCGAGAAACAGTTTTAAGAGAAAGGAATCACTTACATGAAAAGCACTATTTCTGATGTTCAAAAGAAAATCAAAGTGGGAACGCACGGAGAGGACTACGGCAGCTGGATGTCAAATCCGGTCTTCTATGTTTTTGGGGGAATTGCGCTGGTGACGCTGGTGCTGACTGCACTGTCTTTTACCGTATTCCGCATCACGGTTTTGGGCGTTGTGTTCGCCGCAGCCACCGTGATTCTGGTGGCACTGCTGTGCTGGATGGCGTGGATCCGCCGCCAGTACGCCTTCGGCAAAGGCGGCATGATGGAAAAGGTGCATCAGACAATTCTGAGCAGCCTTGACTTTGACGGTCACGGAAGCCTGTTGGAGGTCGGCTGCGGCTCCGGTGCGCTGGCGGTCCGTGCAGCGCTCACATGGCCGGAGGCGAAGATCACCGGCCTTGATTATTGGGGTGCCATGTACAACTACAGCAAAGCACTCTGCGAGAAGAATGCGGCGTCCGAGGGTGTCGGTAAGCAATGCGGCTTTGTCCACGGCGATGCCAATAAGCTGGATTTCCCGGACGGGAGCTTTGATGCTGTGATAAGCAACTACGTCTATCATAACATTATGGGTGCGGACAAGCATGCCCTGCTGCTGGAAAGCCTGCGGGTACTGAAAAAGGGTGGCGTGTTTGTCCTGCATGACAATATGAAGCCGCAGATGTACGGCGACATGAACGCCTTTGTGGAGGAACTGAGGGGCATGGGCTTTGCCGAGGTTCAGTATGTGGAGACCGCAGAGAAAATTTTCGGCTCGAAGCAGCGTGCCGCTATGATGATGCTGGGCAACTCGGCCATGATCGTTGGAAGAAAATAACGCCGGAGATCGGTGTGGGAGACAATCCATATGAAAAGAGCTTATGCAAAATCGCAATATGCAAAGCCATATGAAAGCTATTGCCGGGAACAATATCCGAATGAAGCCGAGCAGATCTTCAGGGAAGCCGAAAGGTATTACCTCGAATTCATGAAGGATATGCCCGACCTCGGTGAAAATATAATGGCAAAGAATATGCTGGATTGGTTCACTATCCTTTCCTTCTATGAAGCAAGCGGACACCGACTTGACGGCGAAGCACTGCTCAAAATCAAACGGCAGATGACCGACAAAATGAAATTTCTCGGAAAATTCGTAGACGGAAACCGTCAGAGATGGCCGTATCGGTTATTTGAAAGGACATATATCAAGTTCATCCGGATGCAGAAAGAGCATCAGGCAAAGGGAGAATGGATGGATAGCTGGAGGGTTGAGATCAACCCCGAGCAGCACACGGAGGGCTTTGCTTTTCATCTTGTCGGCTGCCCGATAGTAAAACACGCAAAAGAGCATGGCTATGATAAGCTTTTGCCGTACCTCTGCAAAACTGACCACTATCTTGCCGAGGTCATGCACGCTCGGCTTATCCGCACGCAGACCAAGGCGCTCGGCGGCAGCTACTGCGACTATTGGTATGTAGGAGATAAAAGTCCTGTGCTTGAACAGTACAAAGATTTGGAGCAGATATGATTCTCGTACCGTCGGCAATATGCCGGCGGTATTTTTTGCAGTGTACTGTAAAATTTGCAAACCATATTGACAAATAAACGGAGCAACGATATAATTACAGCATAATCAATTACATTGTAATTATAGAAGGAGAGGCGAAGATATGGCACTTAGAGACCATACGCTTGACGATAAGATCATCACGGCTGCTCGACAGGAATTTTCGGTGAAAGGTTATTCCAGTGCATCGCTTCGGAAGATCGCCGAGAAAGCAGGCGTGACCGTAGGTGCAATACAGACCCGCTACAAATCCAAGGACGAGCTGTTCGGTTGCCTGCTGGAGCCGCTCCTGAGAGAGATCGAGGCCTTGTTTCAAAACACCAAAGCGGAGTATTACGCAAGTACAGATGCTGACCTCCTGACAGCCCTGAAAGTATCCATGCAGCACGAATCGGCAGCGATCCTGCACCTGATTTTCGACCACTATGAGGAGGCTGTACTGCTTCTGTGCCGCAGTACAGGAAGCAGCTTTGAACATTACTTCGAAGGAATCGTGCAGAGCAAGATCAAGGAAAGCATCGTGTTCTTTCGGAATTCCGGCTTCACCGGCATGGATGAAAAGCTGCTCGGACTTCTGATATCCGCACAGTTTGACAGCTACCGGCGAATTGTCAGCGAATGTACTGACCGCAAGGCCGCCGAAACGTATATGGATGCGCTGATGGCTTATCATATCGGCGGCTGGTCTGCGTTTTTTGAATCTGTAAATAAATCACGGGAGGACAAGTGATATGAAATACAACGGTTTTTATTTCTGGATGTTCAAAAGCCCGATGAAAAAGGTTCTGGCAGAGAAGTACGGCAGGGAATATGCCGCCGACATTATGAAAAAGAGCAAAAAGGTCTATCGTGAGCTTGTCGAGAAAGCAGACGACATCGGTGACGATAACCCTATGGCATACAACGAGTTGTTCGCCCTTGCCTTCGTTGCGCCCTATGTGGCAAGCGAAAAGAAAATTCCGCCGATGACCGTGCAGGAAATGATGCGGCGTTCGCTTTACCACATCAAATGGTACTTCGGCAGGACTGACCTGAACACCGACAAGGGCAAGACGAAAAATAAAAAGAGCGTCGTGAAATATTACAAGTGGTACACGCCGGAAAAGGAAAAGCAGTATCCGACCTCCTTCAAGGTGGACTTTGTAGGTCAGCCGCACGAGGGAGCCTGCTACTACCGCATCACCCGCTGTCCGATCTGCATTTATACAGAAAAGCTGGGGGTTCCTGAGCTAATGCCGCTGTTCTGCGAGTTGGACAAGGTGATGATCACCCTCCAACACGGCGTGCTACACAGAAAACAGACGCTGGCGAATGGCGGAGAGTATTGCGACTACTTTATTACCGGAAACAGAGAATAAACGGAGAAGCTCGTATCGGTCAATAGCTGATACGAGCTTCTTTTCATATTTTTTAGATTGTGTTTCTTCAGACCTTCCACCCGGCGGCCTGCTGCCGCTCCACCACGAAGCGGCGGTAGAGCCCGTCAACAGCAACCAGCTCGTCATGCGTGCCCTGCTGGACGATCTCACCGTGATCGACAACGAATATTTTGTCGGCGTTGCGCACAGTTTTCAGCCGGTGAGCGATCATGATGACCGTCTTATCGTGGGTCAATTCCGCAACGGCCTCCATCAGCTCCTTTTCATTTTCAGGGTCAACATTGGCAGTGGCTTCGTCCAGAATGATGATTGGTGCGTCCTTCATAATCGCCCGGGCGATGGAAATGCGCTGCCGCTCGCCGCCGGAGAGCGTTGCACCGCCCTCACCGATAACAGTGTCAAAGCCGTCCGGCAGCGCCATGATAAAGTCATAGCAGCGTGCCTTCTTCGCAGCGGCCTGCACCTCCTCCATGGAGGCGTCGGGCTTACCGAAGCGAATATTGTTGGCGATGGTGTCAGAGAACAGATAGACCCGCTGGAACACGAAGGAGAAATTGCGGATCAAACTGTCGTAGCTGTATTCCCGCACATCCCGCCCGCCGAGACGCACGCTGCCTGACTGCACATCCCAGAACCGCGCCATGAGATTGCACAGCGTGGTCTTGCCGCTGCCAGAGGGACCGACGATGGCGACAGTCGTTTTCTCCGGAATGGTCAGGGATACATCGTGCAGAATAGGCTTGCTGTCATAGGAGAAATCCACATGCGACAGGGCAATGTCCTCCCTCTCCGGAGTCAGTTCCTCGCCGTCAATGTCCATGGGTTCTGTGCGCAGAATCGCGTTTGCCTTATCTACGCCGATATCAATGGAGCGGAACAGAGACGAGAAGCTCCCGGCGCTGTCCAGCTGCTCAAAGAGAATAAACGAGCAGATGAGCATCAAAAGGCAGTTTGTCAGCTCCATGGTGCCGCCGAAGTAAAAGACGATGGCAGCGGTGCAGACGGCAACGCCGGTGAGCTTGTTGACGATGAACTGCGCCAGCATATAAAGAACCGACGGGATCTCCATGGCAAAGGACGCCTTCCGAGCATCCTCCACCGCCCCGTGTACCTGCGTTGCAGAGTCGTGGGTCAGGTCAAAATTCTTGACCTCGGCGATGCCCTGCACATATTCCAGCACCTTGGACACAAGCCGCTCGTCGGCATTGAACTTCCGCTGGGAAAGGGCCTGCTCCGCCCGCTGCATGGCGGCGTTGACGGCGAAGAACAGCAGCAGTCCCACCAGTGTTATAAGCCCCATACGCCAGTCAAAGAGGAACATCATCGCTGCGATGATGCCGGAGGTCAGGAAGCCGCGGGTCGTGACCATGACCACCCGTGTGGCAATGTTGGCCATGTTCTCCATGGTGTTGGTGGTGACAGAGGTCACCTCGCCCAAGCTATTGTCATTGAACCAGCCCATAGGGAGGTAGCGCAGATGCTCCGCAATCTCAATCCGCTTGTTGGCGCAGGCGCGGTAGCCCGCCTCGGTCTGGAGCATGGTAGCCTTCATGTTGATGGCGATAGTCACGATCAGAGAAACCACGATGATGCCAAGGCTTATCCATAAAGTCGCCATCGTGACATTCTTCTCCAGCAGCGCCTGAATCACGATGGCGGCGGCCGGAATACGCATGGCAGAGCAGATAGCGCTGACCACGCCCAGCCAGATAGATGTTATAAACAGCTTGCGGTTATCTGCACCGCAGAAAGCAAAGAACTTTTTCAGTGTCTTGAGCATTACGCCACCTCCCCATCGTCTTTGACGCTGATGTGGGCTTTCCACATGGATTGATAAAGCGGGCAAGAGGCAAGCAGCTCTGCCTGTGTGCCGGTGGCTTCGATCTTGCCGTGATTCACGACAATGATCTGATCGGCGTCCGCAATGGTAGACAGCCGGTGGGCGATGACCAGCAGCGTCTTGCCCCGCACCAGCTTTGCCAGTGCCGACTGGATGACCGCCTCATTTTCCGGGTCTGTATAGGACGTTGCCTCGTCGAGAATGACAATCGGCGCGTCCTTCAGCATGGCCCGGGCAATGGAGATGCGCTGGCGCTCGCCGCCGGAGAGATGTCCGCCAGAGGCACCGCAGACCGTCTGATAGCCGTTCTCCAGCCCCATTATGAACTCGTGGCAGCCGCACTTCTTCGCCGCGGCAATCACTTCCTCGTCGCTTGCACCCTTTCTGCCCATGCGGATATTGTCCATGACAGAAAGGTCAAAGAGGTAGTTGTCCTGGGATACATAGGCGATGCACTTCGTACACTCTGCCAGCGGCAGCGTGCGAATGTCCACGCCGCCCAGTTCGATCGCGCCGTCTTTCACATCCCACAGGGAGGCGATGAGGCGGGCAATCGTGGATTTGCCGCTGCCGGAGGGCCCGACCAATGCGTTGACCGTCCCCGGGGCGATGCGCAGGCTGACGCCGTGGAGCACCTCTTTGTCGTGATAGGCGAAGCGGACATCTTTCAGCTCGATGGAGTTGTCGGCCGGCAGCCTTTCCGCCGTCCTTGGGCGCTGCATATCCTCGCCGGACAGCACCTCCGCCACCTCGCCCACGATGGTCGTCACCTGCGCAATGTCGTCGGTGTAAGAAAAGGCGGTGATCAGCGGCTGCATAACGCCGAAGGACAGGACGATGACCGTCAGGAACGTCTCCGCTGACAGTGTACCGCGCATGTAAAGGAGGCAGCCCACCGGCAAGATGCCCAGCAGTGTGGACGGCAGGATCGCCATGCCCGCCACCTGCCCGAAGAGGCTGCCCCGCATCCAGTCGATGAAGCAGTCCGCGCCCTCTTTTGCGGCGGAAACGAACTTTGCGTAGCTGGTCTTAGACTGCCCGAAGGCCTTGATGACCTCAATGCCGCTGATGTACTCCACAGCCGTGTCGTTGAGAGCTTTCGTGGAGGTCACGGTGCGCTGAAATTTCTCATTGTATCCGCTGAACATCGACATAAAGCAGCCGATGCCCAGCGGCACGACGATCAGCATGGAAAGCCCCATGCGCCAGTCCTCAACGAACAGCAGAACCAGCACCGCCAGCGCGCCTACAATGTTGGCAGTCATCTCCGGCAGCAAGTGGGCCAGAGTGGTCTCGATGGAATCCACCCGCTCCACGATGATGTTCTTATAGGAGCCGGAGGAATGGTCCAGCACCGTGCCAAGGGGCAGCGTCGCCAGCTTATCCAGCAGCCGTGTGCGGGTATTGGCCAGCACATGGAACGTCGCATGGTGGGAGAGCGAGGTGGACACGCTGTGCAGCACATAGCGCAGCACCCAGCAGCCCGCCATCCACGCGCAGAGCGTCAGGCAGTACGTCAGCTCCGCCGTGCCGTTTACCAGTGCGGTGATGATCCGGATGATGATGAAATACGGCGCAAGCGAGCAGGCAACGCCCAGCAGCGCCGCAAGGACGCTCAAAGCGTACTCGCCGTACCGCCCTTTTGCCAGCTCTGCCAGCCACGAGGCGGCGGAGCGATTTGGCTCAATTTCTTTCATGGTGAACTCCTTTCGACTGCATTACGCAGCAAGGTGCTTTTTCACGATCCGCTTGCCGATCATTGCGCCGATAAAGGCCGCCACGATCACACCGGCCACCAGCGCCACGGATACCCAAGACTGCAGCATCTGGGATGCGGCAAGGATGGCGTCCTGACGGCCATCGGTGACCATCTGATCCGCCATCGCTTTCGCAGCAATCGCATAGGGAATGATGGTGCTGCCGAAGGCAGCCAGCACCTGATTGATGACATAACTGACGGTCAGAGCCTTCACATTGCCGTAGCCCATCTTCCACAGCAGCAGTTCAGCAATGACACCGGAGAGAATAAAGAGGATGATGTACGGCAGGTATCCACCCATAATGGCCCGGACAATGCTGTAAATGAGGATCGCACCGGGCTTTTTCACCTTCGTGCCGATGATGAAGTAGACGATGCCCTCCAGCAGGGCGAAAAATACCGGCATCAGAACGATGGTGATGGGCGTTGCGTACAGGACGGAGCTGGCAAAGAAAATGACCACGTTGATCAGAGCCAGCAGGACAACGGTAATGATATCCTTGGTTTTCAGCTTGTTGGCGGTTACAGTACTCATGGTTAAAGACTCCTTTTTGAATGGAATATGGTTGAACGTCGCAGAGACGGCGATCACAGAATAAGGCCGGCGGCAATCGATGCTGCCAGCAGGGCGCAGAACACAACATCCCACGCAGAAAACCGAAGCGACAGGTAATTGCTCTTGCGGCGCTTTAAGTCGATGCCCCGTGTTTCGGCGGAGGCGGACAGCGTCTCGGCGATGCGGATAACGCGCAAAGCCATCGGCACGGTCAGTATTTCGATATAGGATGGCAGCGCTCGCAGCTTCTGAAGCGGTGTTGCAAATGCGCCCCGGGTGCGGATGGACTGCCGCAGTAGCTTCATGTCTCCCGACAGAACGGGGAAGAAGCGGAAGATTACAGCGACGATCATAATGAGCCGTTCCGGCAGGTGCAGATTACGCAGCGCCGCCAGGGTACGGCTGGCTTCATTCCGCCCAATCAGCGTCCGCATGGAAATGCCAACGGCAATGATACGCGGGAACAGCACCAGCATAAAGGAAAACACCGTGCCCGGCAGCAGGGCGTTTGCCGCCCACAGTAGCCCAAAGCTCATCCCACCGGCCAGCGCCGTTCCGAACCAGCCGTCAGCTGCAGTCAGCAGGATCAGTGCCGTATATACGGCATAAACTAAGTGGTTGTTGGATGTGGAGATCACGACCAGCAGGGCCAGCCAGTAAAGCAGCTTCGTTGCCGGGTGGAATCGTTCTTTATGTTGTTTTTTCGCAGGAGCATCGGAAGGATGGAAGCGCTCCATATATTGCCGTACCGCTTGCAAATTTCGTTCCGAATGAACGGGAAATTCTGCTTCTGCATGTCCATCCGACAGCCCAATGCAGTAGTCGCAGGCATCTGCAATCAGTTCAAGGTCGTGGGTGATGATGAGAACAGTCTTTTCCTTCCGCATCTCCCGGATCAGCGCCGCGCACCGCTCCAGACTTCCCGCGTCCTGTCCTGCTGTCGGCTCGTCCAGTATGACGATTGGCTTGTCGGATAAATACGCCATCATCAGCGTCAGACGCTGCATCTGCCCGCCAGAGAGGGAGAAGGGATGCCGGTCGCGGCAGTCCCACATATCCATACTTTTCAGCAGCGCTTCCGTTTTTGCTTCAAACTCCGGTGTCACCGCATGGCCGTATTGCAGTTCGTGCAGGACGGAGCCTGTGAAGAACTGGAACTCCGCCTCCTGTAGGATGAACAGCACCTGCTTTTGCAGCCGCTTTGGATTTTGCGGCTTTCCGAAAAGCATTATCCTGCCGCCGGAGGGGCGGTAAAGCCCTGCGATCAGCTTGCCGATGGTCGTTTTGCCGCAGCCGTTTGCGCCCACAAGGCCGACGATCTCATGCTCACGGACGGAAAAGCTGACACCAGAGAGGGTATCTCCGGCCTTCCTGCCGTATGTATAGCAGACATCTGAGACGGCAAGCGCCGTCGGCGCGGTTTTCGGCAGCGGCTCTTTCTCCGGCACGGTGATCTCCGCAAGGTCGAGCGTGCGCAGAGAAAGTGTTTGTCTCCGCTCCACTGAGAACGCCTTTGCCTCTGCGGCAGTATATTTTCCTTTGATCTCGCCGTCTGCCATGACCCAAAATTCATCGGCAATGTCCGCAAGATAGTACAGCCGGTGCTCGCTGAGCAGCAGCGTTTTGCCCTGCTTTTTCAGCGCCAGCAGAATCCCCTTTAACTGCTGCGTGGCTGCAAAGTCCAGGTTGGCCGTGGGCTCGTCAAGGAGAAAAATATCTGTGTCCATGGCCCATGCCGAGAGAATGGAGATGAGCTGTCGCTCGCCGCTGGACAACTCGTAGACATTGCGATCCTTCAGCCGCTCCAGATGAAAGATCCGGAAGGCCTCATCTACCCGCTGACGGATTTTCTCTTGCGGCAGACCGTGATTTTCAAGACCGAAGGCCACTTCATTGGAGCTGTTCACAGTAAAAAACTGACTTCGCGGATCCTGAAATACCGATGCTGCCAGCTCGCCGATCTCGCCGATACGCAGCCCGGCGGTGTCCTGCCCGTTCAGGCGGCAAAAGCCCTTCAGCTCTCCCTCGTAAAATTGTGGTATCAGTCCGTTGATGCACCGCAGCAGCGTGGATTTTCCGCATCCGCTGCCTCCGCAGAGTACCACGCAGCGTCCCGCCGGGATGCCGCCGCCGACCTGTCGGAGGATGGGCAGCTTTGCCTCCGCATATTGGAATTCAAATTCAAAATCCATCATCGCAAACTCTTTTCTTATTAGTTAGCCATCTCTAACCAACAGTCGTAAGAAACGGACGGATGGACCGTCCGAATCAACTTTTCGGATTTATTGCAAGGTATCGCATAGCTGCCGCCAGCCAGCGTTGGTGAAATCAAGGACTGCCTGTAAGCAGGTAAGCATTCTGTCTTCCTCCATATGCTGATCCAGCAGCTGGCGGAAGTACCAGAACTGTGAGCCCATCAAAAGACGGATCGCATCGGCATTTGGCGCTTTTCCATAGATATGTGAAAAGAACTCTACCGTTTGTTCCGCTTTACGGTTCATCAGTTCATGCAGCACGGTTTCCATGGAGCTGCCATCGCTGCGGCAGAAAAATAACGTGCAGTCGTCATGGTGCTCGGTCAGGAGCCGAAAATATACTTGTTCCTCGGCGTTTATGGCACGGAGGATGTCCTCCGGCTGCGCGCCGTGCTTTGCTTTTTCGTATTCTTCGGCGACGGTGGTAAAGAGAACCTGCATCGTCTCAAAAAAATCCTGAAGCAGACTGGCAAACAACGCGTCTTTATTCTTGTATCTTGTGTAGATTGCCCCTGTAGTAACACCGGCTTTTTCGGCGATCTTGTGCAGAGAGGCTTTCTGAAAGCCGTGAGCAAGAAATTCCGAATAAGCAGCCTGAATGATCCCATCATCCAGGGAATGGTCTCTATTGGCCATGTGTTGACCTCCCCAAATTACGATAACGGCATAATCGATAACGATGTTATTATAACATAAGCAGCATGCGAATGCAAGGAAAATCCGCTGCCATTTTTCCCGCTCCATGCCGTCGCTGATTAACGCAGCAAGGAGGCAGATTCCGTGTGAACGGGATCCGCCTCCTGAATTTGACATCTCGCTACAGGAATACTTTGTGTATTTCCAAGGCTAATGACGCAGTATATTGCGATTGAACGCTTCTTCTTTGCGCCGTCGCTTCATCGGATAAGCGGCTTCTATTCCGATGAACTCTCAAAATATCCCCTGAGCTGATTTACCGCTTCTGCCGTCCAACTGCCCGAGTCGGTAATTTTGCCGTTCTCAAAGAACAGGAATCGGTCGCAGCATTTCTCCACAAGCTCTGGGTCGTGGGTGATGACGAACTGCGTTTTCCCCATCTCAGAGAGGCGCCGAATATTCTCTGCCACGCGCTCCATGTTGCGGTAGTCGAGACCGCTGGTGGGTTCGTCGTAGAAGATAATATCCTTTTGTGCCGCCAGTGCGCCTGCGATGGCAAGCCTCTGCTTCTGTCCGCCCGACAGCGCCATGGGATGTGCCTCCCGATAGCCCCAAAGCTCCATGCGCCACAGCATTTCTTCGGCAGTGGAACGCTTCTCATCCTCGGATAGGCGCAACCCCAGCGTCACATCCTCCGACACGCTCTCGGAGAAAAGCTGGTGGTTGACGTCCTGAAATACCATGTAGGCAAGACTGCTCAGTTTTCGCCCTGCATAGCGTTTTTCGCCGTCGATGATCTGTACCTTACACTTGCGGACAAGTCCGCACAGGCACCTTGCGAAAGTGCTTTTTCCTGCGCCGTTGTTGCCGAGGACGGCCACCACTGCGCCTTTGGGAATTTTCAGTTCCGGAATGTTCAGCGTAAATTCGCCATCAGAACTGCGAAACGGAGAGATGATATATTGTGCGTCTGCGCGGTGCTCTTTCACCTGCGGGGCAAAGCGGCAGGAACCGCGCAGCCCTTCCGCGTGAAGCTCGTCCGGTGTTCTGCGCCAGAACTCGTCTGCCGGTACATCTTCGACGATGCTGCCCTCTTGAAATACCGCCACACGATCCACAAGGCCCTTCAGCCACCAGAGCCGGTGCTCGGCGATGAGGACAGTTTTTCCCGTCGCCTTCCACTTTGCGACGATCTCCCGCAGCTCCCGGATGGCGGAAATGTCCAGATTCGAGGTCGGCTCATCCAACACGAGGATCGGCGGCCTAAGCATACTGACAGAGGCACAGGCAATTTTCTGCTTTTCGCCGCCGGAGAGCTGGGAGACATTCTTCCCAAGCAGCTTTTCGAGCCGGAAGTCCTGAACGGTCTCTGTGAAGCGGCGCAATATTTCTCGCTTCTCCATGCCGATATTCTCGCAGGCAAATACGATCTCTGTGTCGGTCAGAAGCGTATAAAACTGCGACTTGGGATTCTGGAACACGGAACCGACCGTCCCGGCCAGCTCATGGAGTTGGAGTTGGGTGGTGTCATTTCCGTTCACCATGACGGAGCCCGTCAGCTTTCCCTCGTAATAGCAGGGGATCAAACCGTTGACCAGCCGCCCGAAGGTTGTCTTGCCGCTGCCGGATTCGCCGCACAGCAGTACCGTCTGCCCCTGTGGGATGCAGAGACTGACATTCTTCAGTGCGCCGTCCGTCACGGCGTTTTCATAGGAATAGCTTACATTTTTGATCTCGATCATCTTACCGTCCTGTCACCTTTGCAAATATAAACAGCGAAACTACCGCCACGCAGAGCAGAAATACAGCGATGTCCTGCGCACGAAATCCCATAGGGCAGACATTACTGCGTTTGCCCGGTGTGTCCAGCCCTCGCGTCATGGCCGAGGCGGACAGTTCGTTGCCCACCTGCATCAGCTCCGTCAGCAGCGGCACCATCCGGTATTCCAGCATCTCCAACGGATGCTCCAAGCCTCCGACACCCCGCAGCCGCAGAGCATCCCGAATCATTCCGTATTCCTCACGGATTGTAGGAAAGAAACGAAACATGACGGAGACCGGAACGGAGAACTTTTTGGAGATGTGAAAGCCGTCCATGGCTCCGATAAACTCGCTGACCGTGGTGGACGAGAGCAGCACATCAAACATGGCGAGCCCCGGAAGCATCTGCGTGAAGATCGCCGCCAGCGCACCGGAGATGATGCTGAAAACCGGCGCGTCCAGCTGGCGAAGGAGCATCGGAAGCATAAGGCAGAGCACATACACCATCCCATAGACTGCCGCTTTCCGATATCTTCGCAGGATCAGGAAGGATACAAAGGGAACCGCCGCCAGAACGGGGAGAACAAAGCGCATGACACCGGTATACTCGCAAGAGAACATGAGGAAAGACACAGTGAGGCAGAGAATGATTTTCGTCCGTGCGTCCAGATAGAGCTGCCGCGCTCCGGGCTTTTCGGCAAATAATATCCCCTGCATCAGATCATTCCGCTCTTGGCAAAGTGCTTTTTCAGGACAGCTTTCCCCAGCAGGCCGCCCAGCGCGCCCCCCGCAAAGGCCGTAATCGCAAGAAGCGGCAGCATATAGCCATGGGAGAAATATCCGGAGATGATGTCCATATATTCCTGCCCGTAGTAGGAGGTCTTTTCCGCCAGCTGCGCCTCAGTCATAAAGGCAAAGCCCAGAACATTGGCGTTGGCGCCGACGCTGCAAACGGCATAGGACAGGATGGCGGCAGAGGTGCTGGCATACCGCTTTGCCTTCAGAATAAATTCGGCGATGAGTGCGCAAAGGGTGCCTGCAATGAGGCTGTAAATGCCGACGCCTGCCAGTGTGAGGATCGCACCGTAGATAATGTAGGTGATGAGCACCATGCCGAACTTTTTGATTTTGGAAAAGTAGAGCATCATGGGGATGCCCAGCACCAGAGAGCTGGCAAAGGGAATCATCATGTTAACCAACGGGATAAAGCCCATAGCCGCCGCGATGAGAAGATTGAGGATGAAATATACGGCGGTGAAAATGCCGATGCTGATCAGATCCTTTCCGTTCAGCTTGCTTTTATCTTTTGTGTTCATGTAAATACCTCCTGATTTATGCTCTGACCTTCCAGACCAGGCTCTCGCTTTGCAATGTGTATAGCTTGTAATAAAGACCCTTTTGCTCCATTAGCGTCTCGTGGGTGCCTTCCTCCGCCACGCTGCCGCTATCCAATACCACGATCTTGTCGCAGCCGGCTACCGTGCGGAGCTTGTGGGCAATAATGAGGACGGTTTTATTCTGAATGAGCCGCCCGATGGCCTGCTGAATCTTCGTTTCATTCTCCGGATCAATGCTGGCCGTGCTCTCATCCAGCAGAATGACAGGGGCATTTTTCAGAAACGCCCGGGCGATAGAAAGCCGCTGCCGTTCGCCGCCGGAGAGGGTCTTGCCGTTTTCGCCGATAACGGTTTGGTATCCGTCCGGGAGACGGTGAATAAATTCGTCACAGGCTGCCAGCTTGGCGGCGGCGTAGACCTCTTCCTCTGTGGCGTCCTCCCGTCCGATTTTGATGTTGTTGTAAATGGAGTCGTTAAACAGCACCACATCCTGAAACACGATAGAGTAGTTTTTCAGCAGCTCCTCCGGCGCGATTTGTCGAAGGTCAACGCCGCCAAGGGATACCGAACCGCTCTGCACATCCCAGAACCGTGCAGCAAGCCGCGCCAGCGTGCTTTTTCCGGAGCCGGACGGCCCCACCAGCGCAGTAATCTCACCCTGCTTCGCCGTGAAGGACACATCGTGCAGAACTTCCTCGTGGTTGTAGGCAAAGCGGACATGGTCGAAGCGAATGTCGAAGCGATCCACCGTAATGTCCTCGCTGCCGCCCTGCTCCGGTTTGGCCAGCAATGCCGAAACACGCCCAGCCCCGACCAGCGACGCGATAAAGTCGCCGAGATGCTCGCAGGCGCTGGTCAGCGGTTCGTAGATTCGGACGGCAGCATAGAGGAAGATCAGAAACTTAAACAGCGTAATCTCCCCGGCGGCCAGCATCCCAGAACCGAACAGGATCACAAGGCCAAGCCCCACGCGCATCACATTATACGAGATGGAAATAGACAGTCCCGCCAGCAGTTCATACAGCACAAGACCGGGAATAATATGCTTTACCTTTTTGCAGAGTCCCTGCTGATAATCGCCCATGGCCTCAGTGGTGCGCAGCAGCTTGATGTTCTCCAGATACTCCTGCAGGCCCGCGCTGACATCCAGCTTTTTTCTCCGATTTTTCTTGTTCGTTCCCTCGGAGATTTTTCGGGACAGCGCCATCACAAGAAGCACCACCGGCATACATACCGCCAGATACAGCGCGAGCCGCCAGTCATAGATAAACAGCACAACCAATGCGACGATACCCGTTAGAATGCCGCCGATGAGCTCCGCTGCACTCTGGGAGAGGACATGAGACATCGTCTGCACATCATCCATAATGATACCGGTGACATCGCTGAGATCGCGCATCCCGAAAAAGGACAGCGGCAGCCGCCGCAGCTTATCCGCCAGTTCCATACGGAGCTTGTATTCCTCCTGCCCTGAGGTCAGATACTCCTTGTGATAGGCGACCTTGTAAGTGAGAAACATCACGGTGAGAATGACAAGAAGTGCCGCAGCATAGGGCAGTAAAGGGATATTCCCACCGTCTCCCGCAAAGTGCTTTGTCATCATACTCTCGCTGACCATGGCAAGCAGAACCACGGGCAGCAGCGCCGCAAGATTGAAGACAGCCAGCCAGATACCGGCCTGCATAATGGTTTTTGATCCTTCACGGCTCAGATGAAAAAACTTACTGAATATCATGCCCAACCTCCGATCTTCCACGATACGCTGTTTTCATATTCGTGATACATCTTTGCGTACACGCCCTGCCGCTGCATGAGTTCCTCGTGGGTACCCTGCTCGGCAATCCCGCCCCTTTGCATCACAATGATCTGGTCGGCGTGAACAATGGTCTGGAGCCGGTGCGCAATCATCAGCACGGTTTTCCCATGGAGCAGGATATCCAGCGCCCTCTGAATGAGATATTCATTCTCTGCGTCAGCAAATGCCGTGGCCTCGTCCAGAAGCACGATGGGTGCGTCCTTGAGGATCGCCCGGGCCAGCGCAATGCGCTGCATCTCGCCGCCGGATAGATAGACGCCCCTGGCTCCGATGACGGAATCCACACCGTTGGGGAGCTTTTCAAGAATATCCTCGCACCGCGCCTGACGCAGCGCTTCCATGATCTCTTCCCGTGAAGCGCCCGGCTTGTACATGGCGACATTCTCCGCAACGGACATCTTGAAAAGGTTCGTGTCCTGGAACACGATGCTGATGTGCTTCATCCAATCGGCGTAGTCCAGCTCCCGAACTTCTACGCCGCCCACGGTGACGGAGCCTTCGCTCACATCCCAGAATCGAGCGATGAGGTTGGCGACCGTGCTCTTTCCGCCGCCGGATTCTCCCACCAATGCAGTTACAGTACCGGGGCGGATAGTTAGAGACACATCGTCCAGCGCCTTCACGCCTGCTTCGTATTGGAATGACACATGGTTCAGGCAAATCTCCCCGTTTTGAGGAACCGGCTGCTTTTTTGTCTCTGCAAGGGGCTTCTCTGCCAGCATTTCCTCGATAGCTGTGAACGAGGCGTCAGCCAGCATTAGGTTAGAGGAGCTGTGCATCAGCTTTGTCAGAATGGAAGCCACCAGCGGAATCAGTACAGCAAAGAACGCAAAGGTCATGATGGTTTTCTCCGCTCCGCCGCCAAGGTTATAAAGAACAATGCCGCCGGGAATAAGAAAGAGGAACACAGCGTTGACAATGGTGGTGTACAGGCTGAAGGCATTCTCCATGGAAAATGCATATTTCGTCATGAAGTCGGCGTAGTCCTTCACCGACCGCTGATAGCGCCGGAAGGAGGATGCTGTCTGCCCGAAGGTCTTAACTACTGCAATTCCACGGACATATTCCGTGGCGGCATTGCTGATGTCCTCCCCGGATTTCTGCACCTGTTCGATAAAACCGCTGCTCTCTCCCTTTAGCATCGAGAAAAGGAGAATGAAACCGATAAGAATAGGGACAAGGCAGATGAGCGACAGCCGCCAGTCATACCGGAACATGAACACCAGAAACGCAATGGGCAGCACCAAAGACTGCACATAGTCCGGGATATTGTGAGCAATGAGGATTTCGAGATTGTCGGTGTTCTTCTCGATGATCTTCCGCTGCTTCCCGCTGGGGTGCAGGATGTGATAGCCCAATGGCAGGGTACCGAGATGGCGGATGAGCTGCATCCGTATCCGCGCCACCGTGTTGTAGGCGCTGATGTGAGAACACAGCAGTGCCATACCGTAGGTCCCAAAGCCCATACACACATACCAGACTGCCTGCATACCCAGTGCTTTCATGGCCGCCAGGTCCAGCGCCCCGAAATTGCCGGAGGACTGGATCAGCACCTTTGCGACCCCATATACGCAGAGATAGGCTTTGAGGTTAATGACCGCTGAAAAAGCAGAAAACACGGCAGACAGCAGAATCGTGATGCGGAATGGACCTGAAAATTTCAGGAGCTTTCCGATTGTTTTCGATGTTTGATTCATATCATTGCTCCTTATGAGTTAGAGTACGCTAACTACCGGGCCGTTTGAAACCATCCCCATAGTGGCGGATGGTTTCAAACAGGACTATTTCAAACTCAGAATATCGGCCCAGCCCACATCGAAGAAATATTTCAGCTCATTCACATAGGTGATAGCCTCGACTTTCTCCATCTCGTGCGCCACCGGCTCAAACAGCCCATAAAGATAGGAACTGATGAGGATATGCACGGTTTTTTCTCCGGCTTTTTTTCCGTTGATAACAGCCTCATGGCCTGTGGCTTCCATGAAGCGGCGGGTGGAGCGCTCCAAGATGTCCACCAGATCATCCATATAGTGTTCATAGGAAGAGCCACCCGCACAGCGCAGAAGAAGCCGGAATACATCGAAATGCCCGTAGATATATTCCACAAAAGGATTTCCGTCCCGATCTGCGTGCAGGGCCGCGGCTTCCTGCTGTTCCTTCGTCTGGGCGTGAAAATCCTCGTTGCTTCCAATCAGGGTCGCTTTGAATTCCTCTGCAACAGGTGCGACCAACGCACAGAAAAGCGCGTCCTTCCCGGAATACCGCTTCTGTAGAGCACCCCATGTTACCCCTGCGCTCTTGCAGATAGCATTGGTTGATGCCTTTTCATAGCCCTTCTCCAGAAACTCCTTTTTTGCAGCGTCCAGGATTTTCGGATCGAGGGTTTTATCCGGTTTTGACATGCTGCACCTCCGCAACGATAGTCATACAATCGATAGTAGCACTATCATTATAGTAAGAGAATTTGTTTTTGTCAATAGGTCAGCGGTTTTTTCATTGTTGCTTAACGACGAATGTCCCGCAATATTAAAAACGCCAAGCTATGAGAGGCCACCGACAGGACAGTAAGCTATAGGCTTAGTCTGTCTTGCCAGTGGCTTCTTCTTTTCGGCAAAAACAACCGGCCAAGGGCTTCCAGCGGTGAAATCTCTGAAAAGAAACCTTTTTCGAGGCTAAATAAGAGTTAAAATATCCGAAACAGTCTTGGGGGCCAAACCACCTTTTTTATCGACACGCCCCTTGTTCAAAAGAAAAGAGATGTGTTTTTCGACCGTCTGGGTAGTCAGCTTGCCCGTCGGCAGCTCTCCTAAGTAAGGTAGAATGTGGGCATTTGCAAGATGGATGTATCGGGAATAAGTCGACTCTTTTATATGAACGCGGGACATGGCAATCCAGTTGCGAAGAATATCCCCGTACTTTGTATGGCTGGGAGAGCAGTCGATGTTTTGCGCTTGGGCAATCCGCCTGTCCAGCAGCTTTTGCTTCGCATCGGCATAGCTTTTCCCATAAACATATGCGTATCTTGCCTTCCCGTCAGCAGAACGCTCCTTGATGTACCGACCTTCCCAACGACCATCTTTTCGCTTGTAAATATTCTCGCCTCTTTTGGACACAGAAAAACACTCCTCTCATTGATCCTTGCTGACGGCTACTATGACGGCTTTAAGAGTAGACATCGCAACGAATACACGGATTCAGGAGCGTCTGACCTCCTTCTGCCAAAATGATGGGAGTTTTTCTGGCAATCAGAGCGCGGCATATTGACAAATCCGACAACATTTTGTGGAATAATATTAATCGAATCTTGCCGGATTTTGTGTCCTCAAGTTAGATACTTCACGAAAAGAAGCGACGCCTGAACGAGTGCCCATGGCAATCGTTTTTTGTTGCAATGCAATGCGGGTTAAAACATTTTTGATACGCTATAAACAAGCACAATTCGATATATGGCTTGAATCGCAGAGCAAAAAACATAATTTTCTGTATTATAGCATAAATTCCAGTATGCTTTCGAGGCAAACGGCGTAAAATCGTGGGTTATTTTTCTTCGGTCATCACCTAAAATAATTATAAGATAGGTGGTGAATATCATATGGACACACAATTCGTGCGTGATCGAATTACTCAGCTGAGATTAAAAAAGGGTGTCTCTGAATATCAGATGAGTTATGATCTCGGGCATAGCAGAAGCTATGTTTATAACATATCCTCTGGCAAATCGTTGCCACCTATGGCAGAGTTTCTTCAAATCTGTAACTATTTTGATATTACACCAAGCCAATTCTTCGATGAATCCGAAGAAAATCCCGCACTCCTGCAAACGGCCATTGAAGAATTGCGAAAGCTGAATGACGATGACTTAATGCTCATCATCGGCAATATTCGTCGGCTGACCCGTGAGTGACCATTCCCTGAAATAACATATTTGTAAGTACAGAGAAACCGCAAGGCATCGGTGTATAATCCATGCCTTGCGGGATTTTGCTTTATAGAGGTGATTTGCATTGAAACCTGAGAGAAAAACAATTTGCAGTTCTAACTCTGGGTAATACGCCGGAATTGCATAGTATATCACCACAAAGTACACATCATTTGATTGCCATATACCATACTGATGAGTTCTACAAAGATAATCAAATGAGGTGTAAACTAATAACATAGTAGGTGGTATATATGTTCAATGCACAAAACCGAATCCGGCAGCTGATGGCCGAGCGTGGATGGACTATTTATCGATTAGCGCAGGAATCTGGCCTGTCGCAGACAACGATCAGCAATATTTTCAAGAGAAATAACCAACCGTCCCTACCAACGGTAAATGCGATTTGTGACGCTTGCGGAATCACACTGGCGCAGTTCTTTACGGAGAACGATACGGCAAATTCACCTAACGCCAAGAGTGAATTAGATAATAGTGTTGCGGCTCTCAAGGAGGATCAGCGCGAGGCGCTTGCCGCATTCATCAAGACAATCGTATAGTACATAACCGCTCAGCCATACTGTGCGGCTCACAGCAGAGGCTGCCCGAGTTACATTGGACAGTCTCTGTATTTTTTTACAAATCAAAGGGGGCATATTCATGGGCAACAAAATCATGCAGGAAACCACCCCGCTTGTTGAATGCAGTGCATTTCATCGTGGAATGAGCGTGTTGGAGGCCAGTCTGCGAAACACCGAGGATTCAGAAACTATCATCAGTGGCCTTCTGAAAGGTGCAGCTGAGTTTTATGGCGCATCAAGAGCCTCTGTGGTGGAAGCTGACTGGGATTTGGGAATCGGAGTCATTACCTACGAATGGTGCAAAGATGGTGTGCCGGCGCAAAGGGATATGCTCCAGTGCCTACCCATGGAGAAGTTCCCGAGATGGAGGAAAGCACTTCGGGCCAATAAACCGGTCGTGATTTCTGACTTGCAAAGATTAGAGAACGTCTATCCAGATGAAGCAGCCTTCTTTCGGGAATATGGGGTGACTACACTGCTGGCGGCACCATTCTCCAAGCGGATTAATCAGGGATTCATTGCCGTGGACGACCCGACTCGCTACACGGATGACCCGGTTTTCCTATTCATCGCCTCCTATGCAGTGGTTGTGGAGCTCAACGAAATCAAACAGCAGCAGTCTCTATTGGCTGCAACAAAAGCCTCAAAGTACAATCCGGAGGACATCCATATTAATTTCTTTGGTGGCATGGAGATCATCAGCTCCAAAGGGACATTGACTGGAGAAGATATTAAAGCGGATCAGTGCTATCTGCTCCTGGCATATCTCATTCTGAACCACAAAAAGAATTTCTCGGTTGACACACTGGCAGAGATTATCTGCCCATACGACGAACTCGATTCGCCATATAAGGTCGTCAATAATATCGTTTACCGCCTGCGGCGTACTCTTTCCGTCATCGGACTCGACAAGCTGGTCATCGGGAAGAATGGTACATTCCAGATCAATCCCAACTTCAATATCCATACGGATTTCGACCGCTTTGAGGATGCCTGCATTCAGTTGAAAACAGAAGAAAACCCGGATATGCGGCATTCCCTCTACCACAGCGCAGTCGATATGTATAAAGGACAGCTACTCCCAAGATGTGAACATGAGCTGTGGCTGATGCAGTTGTCCATGTACTATCAGTCCCTGTACCTGCAGATTACCAAGGGATATGTCCGCCTGAAGATGGAGTGCAAGGATTATATTCTGGCGCAAAAGACGGCCATTGATGCTCTGCGCTTCGATCCGAAGGACAGCGAACTGAACATGTATGCGATCCTCGCCATGGGATTCCAAGGAAATCTCTCTATGGCGCAGACCTACTATACGGCGGCAAAGCCCTATCTGGCGTTAGAGCATGCCGAGGTCATCAAGAAGTATTTGCACATAAAATGAGAGCTGCTTAAGGTCGCTCCGGAGGTTGTAGCAGAGGTTACGCAGTAGGTTGCTCCAGAGGTTACGGAGGAGGTCGTACAGGAGACTGCGCAGCAGGTTGCAGCTGAGGTCATAGAAAAGTCATACAGGAGGTTGTCCAGCAGGTCACGGCTGAGGTTGCCCGCCCGTTATCATTGGTTATCGGATGCGTCCGATAGATGATGCGGGCGGGTGATTTTTTTGCTGTGCAGGAGACGATATTACGCCGTTGGTCACCACAAGGCCGGTTTGCGCCCCTTGTGTACGGATTTGTACGGCCCTCCCGCGCCGCAGACAGCCCATCATTCTAATATTGTGTCCTGCTCCCGGAGCCATTGCGCTCCGGGAGCTTTTTTACATTTTGGGGCTCCTTTGCCACGCTGCCGTGGCCCTCCGTTTTCGAGATTTGCTTCACCACCAAATCTCGAAAAACGGAGGACAGAAAATGTCGTATCACAATGACCCATATCGGGTTGATTATTTGAAGATATATCCCTGCTTAAAAGAGCGCCCGGATGTGTTGGAAGTCTTAAAGAAAAGCGACCGCAAGATGAAATACATGGAGGTGGATCTGAAAAGCGAACAGCGCAGGAAAAATGCCGAGAATGGTGCGGAGAGTTATGTTCCCAGTAAAGAGGATTCGCTGGAGCGACTCGTATATTCTGCAAAGTGCCAGTTTGCGGACGATGCTGAAGGTGTCGAGGATGCCGTGATCAAGAAAGACGATTTATGCCGTTTGCGGGCCGCACTGGATCAGTTGAGCGAAGAAGAACGGGCTCTGATCCATGCGCTGTTTTTCGACGAGTGCTCAGAGCGTGAGCTTGAAGAAATGATGGGTATCCATCGAATGACAATCCATAATCGAAAGATCCGTATTTTGCAGAAAATGAAAAAGATGCTGAGATGACAAAAAAGTTTGGTGCAAACGGTGTTTTCAACGGCTAATAGAGTGAGAGGGCTTTGAACCTCATTCCGCTGCTGATAAATCAGCGGCTTTGTTCCTTGAAAAACACCGCTCAGGCGGTCATATCCGGCAACTTGAATACATTAGCTGACGGAGCCAGCGTCAGGCCGAGTGCGCGAAGACCACCTGTGCGGAGTGATTCCGCATCAAAGGACGGCCAAGTAAGGTGCAGAGCGATACCCACTCAGGCCAAGGCAGCCTTGGCAAGCTGTTCCCGCCATGATCACGTCAGCCCACAATGATACTCCTGTACGCAGCTTCGAGAGATCCTCGGAGGGGTGAAACTCCCGTGATGTGCGCCAGCACAGTTCAAGTTGCCGCCCCGCCTGGGGAAGTAGTGTCGAATACAGGCAAACAAAACCGTAAAGTTCTGGCCACTCCGGTGATGGAATCATTTGCTTCCATCACCGGAGTGAGCACACTCTTGCGGCAGAAGCATGGGAACTGTCCACCCCCTCCTATATTTTTGCATTCGATTCCTTTCTCCTTTGTTCGTCGGTCCAACTATCGCCTCCCCTTGATTCCTTCTTCGGACGGTTCCCATGCTTGTGCCGCAGAGATGGTCAGATACAGGGAGGAGCGCAATTATGAACCCTAATATCAACTTCTATGGAATCGTGATCCTGCTCAGAAAACTCCGGGAATGCGGTATTTTCACCGAAAAAGAACTGAGAAAAATTGCCGCACGGATCGCTGCGGATAACGGTGTTGAAGTCATGTTTTTTCTCTGATTTTCTTCATCTTTCAGTAGCTATTCGGACGCTGTTGTGGTAGTGTTTGTGTTGCAAAAAAGGAGGTGAGCGTACATGGATAAAAAGCGACTGGTAGACGGAACAACAGCCCTGGCAGAAAAGCGGCCTCGTGTTATAAAAATCGAGCCTGCGGAGCGGCCTCAAAATGTGCGGCTGCGGGTCGCTGCCTACACTCGTGTCAGCTCAGACTCCGAGGATCAACTCAATTCCTTTGCCGCTCAGAACCGCTACTACACGGAGCTGATCTCTGGCAAGGCCGAATGGCGCATGGTTGACATCTATGCGGACGAGGGAATCACAGGAACTTCGGTGGCCAAGAGGGATGACTTCCAGCGAATGATGGCGGACTGCCGCCGCGGCCTGATCGACCAGATCCTTGTCAAGTCTATCTCACGCTTTGCCCGCAACACCAAGGACTGCCTCCAGAATATCCGTGAGCTAAAGGAACTGGGTGTCAATGTCCGATTCGAGCGTGAAGGTATCGATACTGTCAATGTGAGCAGCGAACTCATCACCGCCATCTACGCTGCCTTCGCCCAAAAAGAGAGCGAGTCCATCTCGGGTAATATGCGATGGAGCTATCAGCGCAGGATGGAAAGTGGAACATTTCTTCCGCCCTCCACACCTTATGGCTATAGAATCTTAAACAAAAAAATCGAAATCGACCCTGAACAGGCCGTGATTATCTGCAAAATATTCCAGTGGTATCTTGATGGCATCAGTAAAGAGCAGATCGCCCACAAGTTAAATAAAGCTGGTGTACTTAGTAATCAGAATAAAGTATGGCGAGCTGGTGGAATCCACTACATCCTCACAAACGAACGGTATATTGGTGATTCTTTATGGCAGAAGACCTATACAACTGAAGCAATTCCTACGGTTCGGCACAGAAATACAGGGGCGCGTGAGCAGTACTATGTAGAAGGAACTCATCCTCCTATTATTTCGAAAGAAGTCTTCATAAAAGTTCAAACACTTATCCAAATAAGAAAGGAAAACTATGGAAAGTCTCCCTCGGAGACGATTCATCCTTTCTCAAGAAAGGTTATCTGTGGGTGTTGCGGGACAGTGCTGCGAAGGAAACCGCAAAGAGGTAAATACTACTGGTGCTGTATGAGACACGATGCGAATCGTGAAGAGTGCCCGTTAATGCCAATTTCCGAAACAAACCTATATGAATCCTTCTACCGCCTATACTATAAGCTGAAGCATCAGAGCATCCCCATTCTGGAACAGATGCTTATAAACCTCCAGATGATCCGCAATCGCAAAATGCTCTGGAGTCCTGACATCGTTGCCCTGAATAAAAGAATATCAGATCTATCCAGTCAGAATCAGACATTGGCCTTCTTAAAACAGCGGGGCCTTGTTGATCCTGACATTTTTATATCCAAAACCAATGAGCTGACCAAGCAGCTCCGGCAGGCCAAGCTGGAAAAAGAAAAGCTGATGGATGCCGAGAGCGATATGACCGCCCTGCAAACACGAGACTTAATAGACCTTCTGGAAGGCGGGCCGGAATTCCTCGACAGCTTTGACGCAGAACTGTTTGGTGAACTCGTTGAGAAAATTATCATAGAGAGCAACGACTCCGTCCACTTCTGCCTGAAAAATGGGCTGGAGCTGCGGGAGTCCATAGAGAGGACGGTGCGGTGATGGGAAACCGGAAGCAGCCCTTTGGCTACAAGATGGCTCTGGGTGAGATTGTCATACAGGAAGCAGAGGCGAAGCTTGTACAGGGGATCTTCCGCCGATATATCGCAGGAAAATCATTGAATGAGTTGACCGAGGCACTTCGCCAGCAAGATATTCCATATGACGAGGGACGGCTCTGGAACAAAAATATGGTCGCCCGTATTCTGGCGGATACACGCTATACCGGAGAGAAAGAATATCCAAAGCTCATAGATGAGGAGCAGCTCATCGCAGCAAAAGAAAAACGCTCAAACAAGCCCCAGCTTCCGAAAAAGACGGAAGCGCAAAAAGTGCTGCGCAGGCTCTGTGGCACACCGCCATCTGAACAGGTGGAGCAAAGTGTCACCGACCTGCTCAACGGCCTCGCAAATTGCCCGGACCGCATACAGCATCAGCGCAGTCCTACGCCGGCCACACATTCTAAGACGCAGGAGGCGCTGGATAATACTCTGGAACAACAGCCAATCGACGAGGACAGCGCCAAGGTGCTGATCCTCCGGCTTGCGGCAGAGCAATATGCTACTCTGGGGAATGAAGAATATGAAACAAATCGTCTCCGGCGCCTCTTCTCCGCCTTCGAATGTGTGGCGGAACTGAACGCTGATCTTCTGAAAAACACCGTATCCGAGGTGCTGGTGACCCGCCAAAATGTCAAACTGCGATTAAAAAATGGGCAAGTCATAGAAAGGAGCGACCTGCAATGAAAGAGGATGCCCCAAGAGTAATTAAGATCCCTGCCAAGCCGGAAGCCACCCGTCAGGCAGAAGCCCGCAGACAGCTCCGGGTGGCAGCTTACTGCCGAGTCTCCACCAAAGAGGAGGATCAGGCAAACAGCTATGAGGTGCAGAAAGAGTACTATACCGATAAAATCATGTCCAACACCGCATGGACGATGGCCGGAATCTTTGCAGACAAGGGCATCACCGGAACCTCGGCCAAGAAGCGTGAGGACTTCATGCGGATGATTCGGCACTGCCGCCAGAAGAAAATCGATGTCATCCTGACCAAATCGGTCTCCCGCTTCTCCCGCAATACGGTGGACTGCCTCTACTATATCCGGGCGCTCAAACAACTTGGCATCGCAGTCATCTTCGAGAAGGAAAACATCAATTCTCTGGAGGAGGACAGTGAGCTGCGAATCACCCTCTCCGGTGCCTTCGCCCAGTCTGAAAGTGAATCTATCTCCGCGAATGTCACATGGGGTAAGCGCCGCGCCATGGAAGCCGGAAAGGTCAGCATCCAATATAAAAAGCTGTACGGCTACCGCAAAGGTGAGGATGGTCAGCCGGAGATCATTCCGGAACAGGCCGAAATCGTCCGATGGCTCTATGAGCGCTATCTCACTGGGGCCAGCCTGCGGATGATCAAAGATGAACTGGAACAGCAAGGCGTCAAGTGCTTCGAGGATTCTCCGGAGTGGACCATTTCCCGCATCCGTAGCATCCTGCAGAATGAAAAATACTGCGGTGATGTGTTGATGCAGAAGACCTTCCGGCAGGACTTTATCAACCGCAAGGCCATCAAGAATACAGGCCAGCTTCCCATGTACCTCATTGAAAATCACCACGAGGGCATTGTCAGCCGTGAAAAGTATGATGCCGTACAGGCGGAGATGGCACGGCGGAATGCAGCAAAGAGTCCTTCTAAAAACGCAGTCACAGGGATGGCCTCCTACGCCAGCAAGTATGCGCTCTCGGAGCGGTTGGTCTGCGGTGAGTGCGGGACCCTGTATCGCCGCTGCACATGGACACGAAACGGTGAAAAGCGAGTCGTGTGGCGCTGTGTGAGCCGATTGGACTACGGTAAGAAATACTGCCACAATTCGCCCACACTGGATGAAGCACCACTCCAGCAAGCGATCCTCGCAGTCCTGAATACAGCCATGGCTGACAAGAATAGCTTGATTCGGCAGATCACAGCTGCAATGGAAACGGAGCTCATCCCATTCCCTGGTGGCACAATGAGCCTTGGAGATATTGAATGCAGGCTGAGGGTGCTGGAGCAGCAGTTCCAAACACTGCTGGAAAAGGCCACGGATGATCCTGCCGCCTATGGCGGTCAGTTCAAAGAAATACTGGACGAGCAGACTTTCCTGAAGGAAAAACGGTCCGTGATCCTCGCGAATAACAACGAACAGGCAAAAGCCAATCAGCGCATCATTGATGCCGCACAGACATTGGAAAACGCATCGCCCTACATTACAGAGTGGGACGAGAGCGCCGTTCGCCAACTGGTGGAGACAGTAAAAATCCTATCCAAGGATGAGGTCGCAGTCACCCTGAAGGGTGGCATTGAGATTTGCCAGAAGATTATGTACTGAAAGAAGGTGGAAAGATGATTTTTGTAACCGGTGATTGCCACGGAAACTTTGAACGCTTCAAGCCGAAATATTTCCCGGAGCAGGCACAAATGACAAAGCGGGACATCGTGATTTGTGCCGGAGACTTTGGTGGTGTGTGGTTTGGAGACGGCCGTGACGAGGCTGCATTGGACTGGCTGGAAAGTCTTCCGTTCACGCTGGCCTTCGTCTGCGGGAATCATGAGAACTACGACGCACTGGAACGATATCCGGTGAAAGACTGGCACGGCGGCAAGGTACACCGCATTCGCTCTCATGTCCTGCACCTGATGCGTGGACAGGTCTTCGAGCTGGAAGGCTATCACTTCTTCACCATGGGCGGAGCAAAAAGCCATGATACGGAGGACGGCATTCTGGAACCGGGTGCTCCGGATTTTGAGCGAAAGCTCCTGATGCTGCAGAGAAAGCCCCGAGCGAGGTATCGCATCAATCACATTTCGTGGTGGGCGCAGGAGATGCCTTCTGAGGAGGAGTACGCTGAAGCACGGAAAAATCTGGCCAAGGTCGATTGGGCGGTGGACTATGTTATCACGCACTGCGCTCCCACCAGCATTGCTCTCATGGAAAACCGCCACAATGAGGCAGACCCGCTCACAGATTTCCTGCAGGAGGTCAAGGAGAGAGCACATTATCACTACTGGCTGTTCGGCCATTACCACGACAACCGGGCCATTGATGAAAAGCACATACTGCTCTGGGATCAGATCATACAAGTTATCTGAAACAGGTCAAGGCAGAGAAAAACACGGCGATGTTACCGTGCTTTTCTCTGCTTTGAGCGTTGAATCAGGCGCTGTGCGCCGGAAAGGAGAAACTATGAATATCCGAAAGGCTGTGGACTACAGCACAATGTTTGCCACACTGGAATCTGTCATGAAAGCAGATCTGCCGCAGATGGAGCTGTACTGCGAAATCGGCAAGGCCGTCTGTGCCCACTCGGAAAAGGGTGCAGCGGTAGCTGCTGCGGAGTTCATAAAAGAACAATACCCGGATATGACCGGCTTCTCTCCGCGCAATGTGCGCCGGATGCGGGATTTCTGGCAGTTGTACAGCGGCACGCCGGAACTGCTTGGCGAAGCGCTTCACTTGAATTGGACACAGAACGTTGTGATCATGGAGGCAGAGCTGCCCGCAGAGGAGCGCCGCTGGTACATCCGGCAGGCTACAGCACGGAATCTATCCAAGGCGGAGCTTCTGCGAATGATCGAGGATTCTGCGTATCTGGAAAGTGTTCTCGACGAAAAGGTCGATGTGTGGTATAATGAGGGCAACGATGAGATTTCGGAGAGAACGCAGTATGAAGAGGATCCTGTTTATCTGTCATGGCAATATCTGCCGCAGCCCCATGGCCGAGTTCGTGATGAAGGACTTGGTAAAAAAGGCGGGACTGGCATCGCAATTTCATATCGAATCAGCGGCTACCAGTCGGGAGGAGATCGGCAACCCAGTCTATCCTCCGGCACGGCGCAAGCTGGCCGAGCATGGGATCTCCTGCGAAGGCCATGCCGCACGGCAGTTGACAAATCGGGATTACGACGAATACGATCTCCTGATCGGCATGGACCAGGCCAACCTCCGGGATATGTACCGTATCTGCGGCGGCGACTATGTCGGCAAGATGTCCCTCCTGATGGATCACACCGCCCATCCCGGCAATGTGGCAGACCCATGGTACACCGAGGACTTCGAGGCGACCTGGCAGGATGTGCTGGATGGCTGCCAAGGACTTTTGAAAGAATTCATGACAGAACGAGGTGATTCAAATGGCACAAAACGATAATATCCAACTGTTCGAAGACAAGCGTATTCGAACCGCATGGGATGAGGAAAAGGAAGAATGGTACTTTTCCGTCGTTGATGTGGTAGCTGTGCTGACTGATCAGCCAGATTATCAGGCAGCTCGTAACTACTGGAAGGTAACGAAGAAACGCCTGAAGGATGAGGGAAATGAAACGGTTACAGCTTGTAACCAGTTGAAAATGACCGCTTCGGATGGCAAAAAACGATTGACTGATGTAGCCGATACCGAGCAGCTTCTCCGAATCATCCAGTCTATTCCTTCCCCGAAGGCAGAACCGTTCAAGTTGTGGCTGGCACAGGTCGGTCGAGAGCGTATCGAGGAGACCATCGACCCGGAGCTGACCATTGACCGCGCTCTGGAAACCTATCTCAAGAAGGGTTACAGCCGTGAGTGGATCAATCAGCGGCTGCAGGCCATCCAGGTCCGTAAAGAACTGACGGATGAATGGGATGCCCGCGGTGTGCAGAAAGGCGTAGAGTACGCCATCCTCACGGACGAGATTTCCCGAGCCTGGTCTGGCATGTCCACCCGGCAGTACAAAAATCTGAAGGGCTTGAAAAAGGAAAACCTTCGTGATAACATGACTACGCTGGAACTGGTACTGAATATGCTGGCGGAGGCCACTACCACTCAGTTTTCAAGAGATCGCAAACCAACGACCTTCCAAGAGAATTTGGCAGTTGCCAAGGCGGGCGGTCAGGTGGCTGGACGAACCAGAAAAGACATTGAGTCCCAGTCAGACACGCCGGTCATTACTGCTAAGAATGCCGCACAGCTTAATCAGGTAGTGACAGATCTGCTGGAAGGAGCAGTCTCTGACACAACTGAAGAATCAAAAGACAAGTGAGTTCTGTGCATCAAGTTTTTCTTGCTGTCATACGACGTTTTTTAAAAGCAAATTTCAAAAAATCTATAGTGTTGAGTTATGACATTGGTAATATAACGTTTGGATGTTGAACTCTGATGGAGCTTATGAAAGCTTAAATTCAGGGGTTAAAGACATCCAAATTTTTTTTGTCCGCAAAGTTTGATTCAGGATTTTGATATTGAATGGGAGTAGTTCAGAATTCTGGATTTATGCTATACTAAACAGGAAGAAAAGACGAAGATGAGGTTGAAATATGGATCGTAATTATGCAAAAGTGATGATTTCGCAGGCCGGTGAAAGCTGGCTGGATAAAGGGCAGATGTGGATGTACCGCAATAATCTGATCGGAATAGAAGGAACGCCGGAAAATGGAGCCCCGGTGGATATCGTTACGGAAAACGGGCGTTATCTGGGCACGGGCTTTTACTCGGAAACCAGTCATATCGTCGTGCGGATTCTGACTAAGAATCCTGAAGTGGTGATTGACCGGGAATTCTTTCAGCGGCGGATTCAGTTCGCTTATGCTTTCCGGAAAACTGTGGAGAGCGATAATCTTGCCAACTGCCGGCTGATTTTTGGCGAGGCGGATCAGCTGCCGGGTTTGACGGTGGATCGGTATAACGACATTCTCGTCACGCAGATCAGCGCTTATGGGATGGAAAAGATCAAACCGATGATCTATGACTTGTTGCTGGAAACGCTGCGGCAGGATGGTCAAACGATTCAGGGAATCTATGAACGCAATGATATCCAGGTCCGGGCCAAGGAAGGCTTGCCAATGGAAAAAGGCTTCTGGGGCGGCGTTTCCCTGCCGACGACAACAGTGATTAATGAAAACGGCCTGAAATTGAATGTGGATATCGAAAATGGTCAGAAAACCGGCTATTTCCTGGATCAAAAATCAAACCGAGTGCTGCTGCGGCAGATGGCCCATGGCAAGCGGGTGCTCGACTGTTTCAGTCATACCGGGGGTTTTGCCCTGAACGCGGCTTTGGGCAACGCGCAAAGCGTGGTCGCGGTCGATGTCTCCCAGACGGCATTGGATCAAGGCCGGGCGAATGCCGTGCTGAATCATCTGGAGGACCGGATTCAATTTGTGAAAGCTGACGTTTTTGAATATCTGGATCGCTGCGCGATGGGACAATACGATATCATCGTACTGGATCCGCCGGCGTTCACCAAATCCCGGAAAACGATCCATCAGGCGTATGCCGGCTATAAACGCATCAATTATCAGGCGATGAAACTGCTGCAAAACGGCGGTTATCTGATCACCTGCAGCTGTTCGCGGTTTATGGAAATTGATAATTTCGAGAAGATGCTGCGGGAAGCGGCGCAGGAAGCCGGCGTGACGCTGAAGCAGGTTTCCGTTACCCAGCAGAATCATGATCATCCGATTCTCTGGACAATGGAGGAGACCTCTTACCTTAAATTCTATATTTTCCAGATCATTGAGGCATAACCTGGCCAGAAGAAAAAGGTAGACGGGGAATGCAGGAAAACGTTTGACGAATAGCGCGGTAAGGAGAAAATAGCAGTCATGGAGCAGGAGAACTTATTATTACAGAATCTGGATCAGCTGCATACGACAGCGATGGGCGCTGAGCGGATCCGCAGAAACTTACAAATCAGGGAGGAAGACGTCGTCGGCTGGTGCCGTAAGCAGATCGCGTTGCCGCAGACCAAGATTCAGCGCAAGGGAAAAAACTGGTATGCGCTGACGGAAGACTGCCGGATTACGATCAACGCGCACAGTTACACCTTGATCACGGCTCATCGCGAGAAAGCAGGAGAGTAGGTTTTCCAAGGAGATTGGGTCAGCGAGAAGTCCCTTGCCGACGGTACTTTTGTCCTTTATAATGGGGATATGGGAAACCGTTAAAGAAAGTGGGGGCGTGATCGGCATGACAGAAGTTTTAGTGACAGGCAATATTTTTGTTCAAGTTTTTTTGAAGTATATCTTCGATCTTGTAGAAATTGTTTTATTAATCATGATTTATCGCTTATTGAAAAAGAAATGCGGCTGACGCTGTCAACAGGCATTCGGATAACGCTGATCAGCAGCGTTCCGGATGCCTGTTTGAATCTAGGATGTCTGTATTTCAGGAAAGGATGGAACGAAGATGGAAAGACCGGCTTTAAATCGATCGCTGGATGCGTCGACCTTTAGGAATCATTATTATCTGAAAGAAGAATTGGTCCGTTTTTGCCGGGCATCGGGCTTGCCCGTCACAGGCGGAAAAACAGAACTGACGGAAAGAATCGCCTGTTTCTTAGAAGGCAAACCGGTTGAGCGCGTGAAGGTGACGAAAGTCAGAACGAAGCTTGCCGGCACGCTGAGCGAAGAAACGCTGATCGAATCGCCATTTGTCTGTTCTGAAATCCACCGGGCTTTTTTCAAAGCGAAGACCGGTTCGTCGTTTTCGTTTAACGTCGCTTTCCAGAAATGGCTGAAAAGCAATGCGGGCAAAACGTATGGCGATGCGATTGAAGCCTATGCCCGGATTCGGAATGAGAAAAAAACGAAACAAACTCCGATCGATTCGCAATTTGAATACAATACCTATATCCGTGCTTTCTTTGCCGGGAATCCGGGTCGTTGCTTAAGCGAAGCGATTGCTTGCTGGAAATGGAAGAAAAGCCAGGCTGGAAGTCATCGCTATGATCCGGCGGATCTGATGGCTTTGAATGAAGAAAAGGGACGTCCGGAAAATGGAAAATGAAACGTTGGACACAGCGCTGAACGAAATCTCTTCGATCCTGCGGAGATGCGAGAAAATCCAGCCTCAATTTGCCGAGGGCAGCGCGCAGCACAGTCTGTTGAAAAACCGCATAGCAGCGCTGCAGGCTGCGGATCTCTTGCTAAAGCGCGAGCGGTGGGGTGAACATACGGATCAAGGAAAGATCCAGCCCTCAGCTGCAAGCGACGCTGTCAGTCAGAGAATTAAGAATCTCACGCGTGAGGATTTTATGAGAGCGCTGGCTCCGATTCAATCGATCATCCATAAATGCCGTGCCGCTCAAGTGAAGCACGCGGAGACATCCGCAACCTTTCGCCGCCTGCAAAAACAGATCGACGCAATGACCCTGGCGGAGACCTTAATTCAAAAAGAGCTGGCTGCTGATCATTCATGGAATGAAGCGGATAAATTGTAAAAACAGTCTTAAAAAAACAAAAGTTCCAGTGTTTTCCGCTGACGGATTTGGAATAAAACTGAATGAACGGCGAGCAGTGGTTCAGATTCTTCTTTTAATCTTTCTGTCTTGTAAAAAGGAATTGATTTTTCAGAAAGAGGGATTCGAAATTCATTGAAAATAAGTCTTTTCTGCGCACTTTTCAAGAAATTCTGCTAGAATGGTAAGGAACCTATTTTCAATGAAGAAGAAAAATCAGGGAGCGGGGGAGCGAGAGAATGATAAAAGATTTTCGTTTGGTCATCTGCGATATTGACAGCACGTTAATCACGTCAAAACGTATTTTAACGGAACGGGCGATGGAGGTCATCCGCCGGCTGCACGATCATGGCGTTTATTTTGGCATCGCATCGGGGCGTTCAATTGATCAGCAGCTGCATAAGCAGGCGCGGGACTGGGGCTTTGATTTTGATTTTGAAGTGTTGATCGGAATGAACGGATCCGAATTGTGGGACGGTGTGCATCAGAAACGGTATGATTATTACAAACTGAAACGAGCGTGGATCAAGGAAATCCTGGAATTGATGGCGCCGTTCAATCTGAATCCATTTATGTACGTTGGCGATAAGATGATGTGCCTGCGCGTTGATGAGGCAACCGAGCGCTCATCCAAGAAGAACCGCACGGATCTGCTCGTTGTGGATGATATTTCCGAATTTTATGCGGAGGAAAACGCGAAGATTATGTTCCGGATGCCGGAGGAACTCATGCCGAAGGTGGTTGAATATGTCAGTAAGCATCCATCGCCGAATTTTAAAGCGTTTAAAACTCAGACGACGATGCTGGAATTTACGGATCGGCGGGTTTCCAAAGCCGTCGCGCTGAAACAATATTGTGAAATGAATCAATTGCCGTTAGGAGAAGTTATTGCATTTGGGGATATGAGCAACGATAATGAAATGCTGGAATGCAGCGGCTGGGGTGTCTGTATGGCTAACGGCAGCGAGGATACCAAGGCGATTGCGGATGATATCACGGAAAATACAAATGATGAGGACGGTTTTGCGGACTATATGGAAAAGCATTTTCTGCTTCCGCGCGGTTGGTAAGCCGCAGTTTGTTTAAAAGCAGGTCAAAGAGCGTTCGAATCGAGGCCGTAAGAACAGAAGCACGAGCAGCGGGGACAGGTTTGTTCCTCCTCTGCCCGGTTTCTTAGCCGGCGGCAGTCATTGGCCAGAAGGCAGAAAGTCGGGGATGGTATGCGAATGACGGCTTAGAGTTTTCATCAGTGTTGACAGAAAGCGCCGTGCAAAGAAGGGGAGTTTCGATCGGAAAGGAAAGCGAAGCGGATAAAAAGGGGATAGGATCTCAACCTTTTTGTGATTAGGTCTTGAAATCTTTCCGTCAATTTGTTAATATTTATAAGCAATGGGGTTGTAGCTCACCTGGGAGAGCGCTACACTGGCAGTGTAGAGGTAGTCGGTTCGAGCCCGATCAGCTCCACCATTAAAAAAACAGAGATATCCGCCGATCGGACAGCCGACTCGCAAGGATATCTTTTTTTGTCTTCCTGGTAAAATGAAAGGTCGACTGGCTTCTGAACAAGCTGATGGCATTGACGGTCTGTGAAATCAGGTTTATCCTTAGAGAAAGGAAAGTTAGCGCAGCGCGAATTAACCGTTTGAAAATCCACCCCCTAAATCAGGAAAATTCAGGTTTTTCGACGAATTGAAATTCAAGATCAGATCCATGAATGAAAGGCGAAGCAGCGATTAGCTTTCAACCTGGACAGATCATGAAGTTCTTCGGCTATTCCGTATCTCGGCTTTCCAAACAGGAGGTCTGGCAATGCAAGAAAAATGGACTGAAAACGATCTGTTTCTTTTCCAACATCTGATTCCTGACGACAATGATTTAGAATATGCCGTACAACAGAGCCATGATAGACAGTTTCCGGAACATGAAGTATCAAAGACTCAGGGGATGCTTTTATCACTGTTGATCAGAATGAGTAAATCAAAACGGGTCTTGGAATTGGGAACACTGGCGGGTTACAGTACGATCTGGATGGCAAAAGCCATCCCTGACGGCGGACAAGTGGTCAGCCTGGAATATGAACAGGAAAGATTTGAATTGGCTTCGCAAAATATCAGACATGCAGGTCTGCAGGATAAGGTCCAGCTGCTTTGCGGTCCGGCGGCGCAGTCGCTGCAGACGTTGATTGACGCCCAGGCAGAACCGTTCGATTTCATCTTCATCGATGCGGACAAGCCGAATAACCCGTTATACCTGAAGCTGTGTCTGCAGCTGAGTCATCCGGGAACGGTTATCTTTGGGGATAATGTGATTCGGGACGGCGAGCTGTGCAACGCGAATAGTGAGGATCCAAAAGTGAAGGGGGTAAGGCAGTTCATCGAAGATTTAGGACTCTCTGACCGCCTGGATTCAACAGGCTTGCAGACCGTGGGAATCAAAGGCTATGATGGATTTACGCTGACCTTCGTTAAAGCTTAATCGGTAAAGAGAGGCAAAACGCCGGCTAAAAAATCTGAAAAGGGATCAGGTTCTGATCGAATAGAATAAACAAAGGTACTTGGAGTCTGCCGCACACGCGGCAGGCTTTTTCAAACTATCCGGCATTGAGGGAAAAAGCAGAACTGCGGCTGCATAAAAAAACCTTTTTCCCGCAGAGAACAGGTCAAAAGGTTTTCTAGATTATTTCAGCCTTTGCCGATACCTGATTTTCGTATCAGCAGCTGATTTTCTTTCCTTACCGAAGGTTTAATGGGAAGAGAATGACAATCGGTTTCTACTTTTTGTTTAAAAGATGCTTTTCAACCCAAGCGGCGACGCCGTCCTCATCATTGGAAAGCGCCAGATCGTCAGCGTAGGTTTTTAACTCGGCCGCGGCATTGCCCATCACGACGGCATGACCGGCCGCTTTCAAAATATCCAGATCATTATAATCGTCACCAAAGGCGATCACGTCGGAGAAGGACACTCCCAAATAGCTGCATAAATCAGTCAAACCGGTGAGCTTGGAAACTTTGCTGTTAAGAATCGCAAAATAATTAGGATCCTTGGCGTTATCGATTAGCTTGCAATGATAAGTTTCGAGATCGAACTGACGGATTAATTCCGGGTGCTGGGTAACGATGGAAATCTTGGCAATTTCAAAGGTATTGATCGTTGTATAATCGGTATATTCATGAACGTGATCGCCGGTGACCAGACTGCGGTTATTGGTCAGAATCACATCGGGATAAGTAACGTTGACATGGGTATCCGGCAGGGTAAGCAGTTTGCGGATCAGCTGTTCCGCCTTGTCCGCTTCGACTCCGTATTCGCTGAGAATTTGATCATGGTAGATCGTCTTCGCTCCGTTCAGGGAAATGATGCCGTCTGCTTCAATGGCCTCCATGTATTCTTGGGCCCGCATGACCGCCCGTCCGGTCGCTACGATCACCTTATGATCGGTTTCCGTTTTCAGCCGGTGGAAGATCGCCTGCGTGTACGCGGAAACTGTCTTGTCGGTGTGAAGCAGTGTCTGATCTAAATCAATCGCCAGTACGTTCATGAATCGTTCCTCCTCTTATCACTGATAACATTATAGCACTAAATAATGAAAATGGCGGATAACCGAACAATCGCGGAAGCAATAAGACGCGTGCGGGCAGGGCGGACGCATCGTCTTCGGCGTAAGTATAAAAAACTGGAAGATCCGCGTCGCGGCGAAGCTTCCAGTTTAATTTACTTATTAGTTCTACGCAGCATCTGACTGGATAGTGCAGTGACCATAGAACGGTGTCAGTCCCCACATTTCAACACCCTGGACTGCAGTGCTCTTTAAGCCCGGCGTGTTGTAGTTGAATAACGGGATCAGATAGACGTTTTCTTCGATCAGATAACGTTCCGCGGCATGCAGCGCGTTCATGTATTCTGTATGATCGACCAGATATCCCGCTTCATCGACCATCTTATCGTAAGTCGGGTCATCCACGGAAGCAACGATCTGCTGCCCGGTTGTCCATAAATTGAGGAATTGGGAAGGATCGTCGCCGGCGCTGTAGCCGTAGCGGGAAACTTCATAATCTCCATTATCGACCTGATTGTAGAAGACACCGGATTCGACGACCGTCAGTTCACAATTAATCCCTACCTTTTGCCACATCTGCTGCAGAATCTGCGCGACATCCGCATGCAGCTGGCTTTGCGAATACTTGTAAACAATTTTCAGCGGATTGCTTTCATCATATCCTGCTTTGGCTAATAATGCTTTTGCTTCTTCCGGATTGTACTCCAGATATTTTTCTTTAGCATCTTGTTCCTTTCGGAAATCGCTTTCTGCTCCAGCTAAACCCACTGGGACATATCCGTGTAAGACGCGGTAGTATTCTTCGCTTCCGACAGCGCTGACAAGGGCGTCCTTGTCGATGGAAAGAGCTAAAGCCCGGCGGACGTCAACATTTTTCAGATAATCCGGACCCGTAGAGCCTGAATTCAAAGCGATGAAATAACTGGAAATTTGCGGGATTTTCCAAATTTCTTCAGGATTTGGATAACCTTCGGCAATGGTGGCGGTAATGTTGAGCGCCATATCAATTTCCTTGTTTTTGAACGCCAGGGACTGCGCGTCAGAATCTGCCATCACTAAGAATGTGATCCGCGGCATTGTGATGCTTTCGGCGTCATAGTAGTTGTCGTTTTTTACGACGACGGCTTTTTCGTTTTCATTGCATTCTTCCAGCGTGTAGGGGCCGACTGTCGGATAACCTGGCTTGAAGGCCCATGACGATTCGTGGGCGTCGGCGATGTCTGCGCGCAAAGGCCGCCAGACGTAGTTGGTCAGCATCTGCGGGAACCAGGCGCACGGCTTGATCAGTGTGAGAACTAAAGTGTTATCATCCGGAGTACTGACACCTTCAATTTCAATCTGGGTTGGGTCGAGATCCAGATTACCGGCAATCGCTTCGGCGCCGGCCAGATAAGTCATCGGATAGTAGATCGACCAGGAATTGTCTGCGCCATAAGTCAAATTGCGCAGAATACCATATTTGAAATCACCGGATGTCAGCGGCTGACCATCACTCCAGATAACACCTTCGCGAAGGGTGAAGGTATAGGTCAATCCATCGTCAGACACCGTGTAGTCCTGACACAAATCATGAACAATCTGATTGTTCTCATCCGCCCGGAACAGTCCGGCTGTCAGATGACGCAGGACGTAATCATTGACGGTTTCCTGAGTTAAGCCTGGATCTAAGGTTGTGATCTGGCCGCCGATGGCGACGGTCAGTCCGTCTTTCGGATCCCGGTTTCCCTGCGCAGCGTTTTGTGACGAACAGGCCGTTGTGAATAAAAGCATGACAGCGCATAGAAGGGTAAGCATTTTCTTCATCATTTTTTCCTCCTCAGAAATGAATCTGACAAACAAAAACCGCGTACTATTACATACGCGGCTGATTCACCGTTTTCTATGCAATAGCGCCTCTTCATTGAATGAAGGAGTGCTGCGGGTATTTCCTGCAGCCCCATAACAGACTTCTGCCAAAGTCTGCTATTCGGCGGTGGTTGCCTTTCAGAAAGAGTCATCGCCTGCCGGCTTCTCATTCCTACTCATCTGCACCGCTACCTCTACATGTTTCTGTTGTATGTTATTAGTCTATCCGTTATTCACGGAAAGTCAAGCAGTTTTAGAGAATTTCCAGAAATTAAAATGAAAATTTCCATTAACTCATGAAAAATGCAATCATTTTTGATACTGTGTTTGACAGATAGCGGGAATAAGGAGCCCGGTAATAGAAGGAATCATGAGAACAGGATGGGAAAATTTATACTGTATTTAGAAATTGAGATCATAAAATTGTGTTGTTTAGATCTGAAATTGGAAAAAATAAAAAGCCCCGGAATCCGGAGCTTGGTTTTCATTGGAGCAGATGAGCGGAATTGAACCGCCGTGTCGACCTTGGCAAGGTCGCGTTCTACCATTGAACTACATCTGCGTAAATACTGGAGCGGGTGAGGAGAATCGAACTCCCGTAGCAACCTTGGGAAGGTTGTGTTCTGCCATTGAACTACACCCGCATTCTTCTTATTTCCAAGTGCTTACTTATTATAGCATAATTTAAAAAAAATGAAGTCCTGAATTTTAAAAAATCAAAAAAAATTTTGCGAAAAGAGGAAAATCTGGATAAAAAATAAAATGTGAGATTATATTCATTTCTCACATAGTAAGACCGAAAAATCGGAAAAAGGGTCATTTTATGAAAAAAAACAGGAATTTTCATAAAATTTATAAAAAAAACGAAAAAAAGTAAAAATATTTTGATTTTTCGCAAGGCTTTTTTAAAATTACCGCAATATTAGTAGTGTAAGCGAAAGGAGAGTGTTTATGAAAGAGATATTTCAAGAATACGGAGGATTAATCATCGCGGTAATTCTGGTCGGCCTGTTGATAGCTTACATCACAATGGCTGATACTGGATTTGCGGCGCAGCTGACCAGCGGGATCAGTAAGACCGTTGGAAACTTGCTGGATTTAGGACAGCATTACACACCGTCGATATCGTAACCCACAGAAGGAAAGCGCGGTGCTTTCCTTTCTTTTCACTAAAATGAAGGAGGAATAACAATGAGTCAATCCGTCAAGATTTATGGGCTGATTTTTCTGGCCTGCATATGTCTGTTATTATTTCTGGATTTCGACCGCAAGTTGATCATGGAGGATTCGTTATTTGAAAGCGTGCGGACGACGCAGTTATCGGTTATGGATGAATCGCTGAACCGCGGAGATCTGATTGTCAATCATCATCTGACGGTCAATAAAAACAGAGTGATGCGGCTGTGGAATGCGAAAATCGCGGAGAATCACAGCACGTTGTCACAGCTGGAAGTGCGGTTTGTCGATATCCATGAGGATCCGGCGGCGATTGCCGTGTCCGTGCGTGAGTCTGGAAAAGCGGCGATGACCGCAGAAATGGATTCACAATATGATAATGTCGTCATTATCGAAAGAAACGAGGGGGCAGAATGAAGAAATTGAAGCTTTCCAGTTCTTTTATTCAGCGGTATCGGCTGCTTTTAACGCTGATACTGACGTTGGTTGTAGGCTTGTGCGGTTATAAGGTGTATGAAACGACGGTGCAGGCAGCCATCGATCCCGTGCTGATTCCCGTTGCGGCACGCTATTTAAAATCCGGTACGGTGATTCAGCGGGAAGATATTCAAATGATCGAAGTCCCGCGGCCGGTTGTGCTGGAAGGGGTTGAAAAAGACCCGGAGTTGCTTCTGGGGCAGGCGGTCGACACCTACAATGCGATTGCGGAAGGATCTCTGTTTTATGAAGCGTTGTTGATTCCCAAAGAGGAGCTTCATGATGTTTCTGCTTTTCCGCTACAGGAAAATGAAGCGGCGGTGACGATTGATGCCGATATCAAGACGTCCTATGCCAATTCCATTTTGCCGGGTCATCAGATTGATTTGTATTTTCAGGGCTATGCGACCCAAGCCGATGAATCGGAAAAACGGGTGTTGTACGGGCAGCTGGTGTCGCAGGCACGGGTGATCGCAGTCCGCGACAGCACAGGTAAGAACATCGACGCACAGTCGGATAAGGCGACCAGTGTCATCGTCGTTGCGCTTGCCTATGAAGATGCGGATCTGGTTCAGCGGGCAAAATTCTTCGGCACGGTGCTGCCGATGGTAACCTATGGTTCGCTGAATCCGGAAAGTCAGGCTGAAGATTTCTACGATATTGCGAAAATGCGCGAGCTGCTTTATCAGAAAACAATCGACGTCAGTCTGGTTAAAGCGGCGCAGGAAGATGAGTGAGACGCGGATATTTGACAAAATTGATTTCGGCGTCCTCAGCGATTTGCTGGTCCAGGAAGATATCCGCGATATCAACTGTCTGAATCACAATGAAATCTGGGTGACTTCCAATCATCATGGACATTATCGCCTGACGGACCGGTCGATTCAGGAAACGGAAATCAATCGCATCGCCAACCAGGTTGCCAACAAAATGGAAAAGGAATTTAACCCCGGCAGTCCTTGTCTGGAAGGGGATATCCACGATGCCGATCTTGATTTACGCGTCAGTGCGATTCATGAGGAGCTTTCCGTCAGCGGCGTGACGTTGGCACTGCGTAAGGTTTCCCGCGCCAGTATGTTAAGCGAGGATTATTTAGTGGAAAGCGGATTCATCACACGCCCGGCGCTGCAGTTTCTGATTCGCTGCATTCGATACCGCTGCAATATGATCTTTGTCGGTGAAACCGGAAGCGGCAAAACGGAATTCTTAAAATTTCTGGCGACCTATATTCCTGTCGATCAGAGAATCGTGACGATCGAAGACTCGTTGGAATTCAATATTAAGGAAATTCATCCTGAAGCTTCGTGCAGTGCATTCCGGGTGCGCCCGGGATTTGATTATTCGGCGATCATCGCGATGGCGCTGCGTCAGAACGTGAACTGGATTCTGCTTCAGGAAGCCCGCGGAAAAGAAGTTGATGATTTGCTGGATGCGATGTCGACCGGACATACCGTGCTGACGACCATGCATACCCGCGGTGCGGATACTGTCACGACCCGGATTAAGCAGATGATGAAAAACGACGCGGAGTCGATGAGCTCGCTTGAGATGCGCGTTTACTCTCTGGTCGATCTGGTAGTACATCTGAAAAAAGAAACCGGGAAACATGGTATTGTCCGCAGTGTTGACGAAATTATCGAATATCTTTACGATCCGAAAAGCCGTCAATGTACGCAGCATGTTCTGTATCGGGCCCGCACCGGACGGCTGAACCGCTGCTCGCCAGAGCTGCAGCGCCGGTTAGGCATGACGGAAACCAAGGAGAAGAAATCATGCGCGGAATGAAAATCTTGTTTCTGGTGCTGGGCTTTTGTTACAGCGCCGTCGTGTTCAAACTGGATCGAAGTGACGGACAGAGGTTTCTAGAAACCCGAGCCATGCGGAAACTGAAAGAAATCTCATATTTTGGATTGATTCGCAGAATTGAAATTCTGGGCGGACATTATCCTGCCGGTCAGTATGCAAGCCAGGCGGCGATTCTGGGAACACTCTGCGGTTTATTGTGTTATGCAACGACCGAGCATTGGTTTTATTCAGCCGTCATCGCCTCCCTGGCGGTCTTCTTTCTGCCCTCCTTTTTCTATATGAATCTGAAACGCTTGGCTCAGGAGAAAGAAGAAAAGGAAATGCTGACATATGTATCGACGGCGATTCTTTACATCCGGGAAGATAAAAACAGTCTGCGGATTTTGAAAGACTGCGCGGCGCTGGTGGAGGCACCGCTGAAGAAAGATCTTGAACTTTGCGTGGGACAAATTGAAGCCAATTCCGATTTTGCTCAGGCATTGGATGATTTAGAAAAGAAATACGAGTATTCGCAGGTCCGTAATCTTCATTTGTTATTGAAAGGTAAAAAAATCGAAGGCGGCCGCAACGAACAGCTTGTGGATTATCTGTTTGACAATACGGAGGAGAGTGAACTGCTGATCAACGATTACCGGCAGAAGAAGGCTGCCGGCCGTTCGGTATTTTACTTTATGATGATTTTAAACCTGCTGGCAGCGCTCGTAATGAAAAAAATGTTCCATTCTTCCATGTATGTTAATCTGGCGACGGAGACTTTCCGCTTCTGTATCTTTCTGTTTTATTTGCTGAACGCGGCGACGCTGTTCCTGTATGAATTCTGGTGCAGCCGCAACGACAAGCTGGAATAGAGGTGTATTTATGGGATTGATGTTAGCGCTGATGCAGCTGAGTGCATTGAGCTTATGGGGAATGTGGTGCTATCAGGCGGGCCCGTTTGTTTCAGAAACGGCGTCGCTGTTAGACCGCTGGATGGAATCAGATTACGCGTTTTACTGTGAAAAAACGGGGAAGGGATCACCGCGAGAGCGCATGCTTAAACGAATTCTCTACTCCTTCACCGCCGGCCTGGTTATTCTGGCGATAAAGAAAGGAACGCTGGATATGTTTTCGCTGGTCAGCGCGGTCTTGACGTCTGCCGCAGTTTATCTTGGCGATCGGCTGCGTTTGAAGATGATTTATATCCAGCTGCTGAGTCAGGCTAAAAAAGAATTTCCTTACTATCTGAATCATCTTGCAATTTTGATTCAAAACAATCCGGTTCCCAATGCTATTGAGAAGTCGATCCGGCAAGCCCCGGCAATTTTTCAGGAAGACCTGCGGGTTTTAGCGCATGAAATTCATACGCAGGGCTCAGATCTGCGGCCTTATTTGAAGTTTGCTCAGCGGTTTTCGCAAATCGACGATATCGGGAGGATTATGCGGACGCTGTTCAGCTTGTCAATCACTTCGGAAAACCGTGAGCTGATCTTAACAGCGTTTTCTAAAATTGCGAATGAAAAGATTCAGGGCGCACGCCGGATCGAGCTGCAGCGTCGGATTGAAAAACAAAATATGATTCCCTACGTTTTGTTTCTATGGCTTGGCTTTGTAATTTTGAATATGATTGCTTCAATCCGTTTTTTCTGAAAAAAGGAGGAGAAGAATGGGTAAGGGTGTAGAAATTTTCGGCGGCTTATTTGTGTTTACCTTCTGTGTGCTGCTGATCCCGCAGATGCTGGCCTTCGCGGTTGGTTATAAAACGATCAATGAACTGACAAGCTCGCTGGTGGAAATCATCGAAGTTCACGATGGGCTGACGGAGCCAGCCAGACAGGAAATTGAAGCCTGGAAGCAACGAGCTCCGGAAGTGACGGTAGAAACGGAAAGACAGCTTCAGGATCAGCGGTGTACCTATAAGGTGACGGGAAAGCTGCAGATTGAAATTGCGCTGATCGGCTTGAAAACCGAACTGAAGGCTTCGAAAACAACGAAACGGGTGATCTATTGAAAACGCGGAGAAGTTTAATTCTGTTGATTCTGTTCAACCTGATTTTGAGCATGACCGCGATCCGGGCGGATTGTACGGTAATGTTGTTTTATTCAGTCAAGGAATGGGTGGGTCATCAGGATTTTTGGGATAGCGAATTCACCGCTGATCAGCAGATGATGATCAATTCCCAGCAGATCACAGCGCAGTTTAACGCGCTGGGGACTTTTTCTTATCCGAAGCGTACAAGCTGGGAAGTGCTGGCGGGTTTAAAAACGCTTACGGTCAGCGGAAATGAGAATCCGGACGATCCTAATTTTATCTCTGCGCATTTTGGCAAACCGATAAAAATCAGGAACTTACAGCTGGAGGTTCAGGGCTGGAACGGGGCAGGGGAAGTGCTTGAGAAGTCGGTTTGGATCAACGCTGAAATGAACTGGGTAGACGGCCGGGCGGAGCTGACGGCTGGGGAAAAGGTGCTGAGTACAAAAGAGAAGCGGATTACTTTACAACTGGATGATCGTGAAGTAAGCAATATTTATGTGGTTTTTGAAGAAAGCGGCCCCCAGTGTCACTATGAATTAAGCTATTTTCAAATCCCGGATTACGCAGTGAAGGAGCATGTGCGCTGGACACCGGAAAAAATTGAGGATACGGATATCCGGCAGGTTACGGTTTGTCTGGATGGGGGAACCTACGATCCTGACGGTACGCAGGGCGTATGGAAAAAGGAAAGTGCCGGTGTGTTCACACCGTCGACTTCGCTGCTTGTTCAGCAGGAAGCGGAAATTCAGAATCAATCTGATTTCTATGATTACGGCCGCGGCGGATCGATCCCAGCGTATGCGAATCCAGAGGTGATTAAAGGCCTGGACAGCTATTCCAATCAAATCAGCGGCTGGTACACGGAGGAACAAGGCGGCGGTTTCCGATACCGCTATTATTCTTATGGATCGAAGGGAAAAGCCTGGCCCTGGATTGAGACCAGTCCTGGCTGGGGTGTGCAGTACACAGCAAATCCGATTTACTGGTCTCAACAGAGAAATCTGCCGAATCAGATCTGGTCGAGCGAGGATGCCGGCTGGTGTCAGCATACGACAGGCAGCCGCAGTACGCCTTGTTATAAGTATGAAGGACATAGCTCCAATTCGCGCTTGAATTCATACGACGTCACTGTTGTCACCTATAAAAATCTGTACGATCCGCAAGAACATTGGATCACGGAGACCGGATATGCGCTGCTGAACACCGTAACGGGTCAGCGCGATGATTTGGGACAATCCGACGGATCTCCGTTTGTTTATTCACTGGACCAGTCCGGACAGTGGCAGATCGAAGCGCGGCTGCAGGATGAAGCGGGGAATACGGCGGCTGTGACCTCGGAGATCTTTTTCATTGATAATACGCCGCCGACTGCTTCTTTTGATCCGCAAGGCGGGGAAAACTGGCTGAATCAGCCGGTTTCGGTCAAAGTTACCGCATTTGACGAACACTCCGGTGTAAAGCGCTGGCACTGGGCTTTATCTCTCGACGGCGGTCTGCATTATGGCCGCTACAGCGAGTGGCTGCCGGCGCAGTCAACCGTGCTGACGCTGGATCAGAACGGCTTGAACAGGATCAAAGTGGAAACAGAAGACCAGGCAGGCAACCGCGGCATAACACTTTCTGATCTGTACAAAATTGATCGTCTGCCGCCGCAGAGCGAACGCAGCTGGATTGAAGACGAGTCGGGAAAAATTCTGGCCGAGGACGGGCAGGTATTTACGAATTGGGTTAATGGAGAGGCCCGCCTGAGCGTCCATACAGGCCAAGTTAAAGATCAGCCGGCTGTATTTAACAGCGGCGTTGATTCTGTGACAGCGGATGCACCGCAAGGTGAAATGACCTTGAATGAACAGGATGGAGTCTGGTCGGTGCCCCTGATCAACGATAAGGAAGGCCGGCAGACGTTGACGCTGACGGCCTGCGATCACGCGCAAAACTGCGCTGCTCTGGCGACGTTGGAGTGGCGTACTGATCGGCATGGTCCGCTCATCAGCTGGACATGTACGCCGGAAGACTGGACGAATACAGAGGTTTTAGTTCAGGTCCGGGCTGAGGATGAATTGAGCGGGGTTAAGAATGTAACGACTCCGCAAAAGCAGGTAGAAGGCGCTGTTGCGCAGTTTACGGTCAGTGAGAATGGAAATTATTCCGTTTCATCACAAGACCATGCGGGAAATATCTCGACTGTTGACATCCCGGTCGGCAATATTGATAAGCAGCCGCCATGGGCAGTCTTTGATCCCTCGGAAGGGGAAACTGACGAAACGGCTATCGCTGTATGGATCACGCCGCAGGACGATTTAAGCGGGATAAAGCGCTGGCGTTATCGAGTTACCTATGACGAAGGCCAGTCCTTCATTAAAACATCCGCCTGGTTTGATCATGACAGTCCGCAGGTAATTGAACTGACGATGGCGGGGAAATGCCAGATTGTTGCTGAGACCCTCGACCGTGCAGGCAATGAGGGAACGTCCATCTCCGGCTATTACCAACTCAATGAAGGCGATGCGGCTGCCGGTCAGCTGTTAGCGCCTGCGGCCCATCCTGGTGAAACAGAATACGCGGTACTTCGCGCGGTGTGCGAGGGCTGCAATCCGCAAAAGCAACAGACGATCACCGTCTGGCTGCAGGATGAGGTTATTCTTGAACAAACACTGCCGGCATTGCCGGAACAAACAGTTAGAATTCCATTTGAATTGAATTCACAGACGGGCATTCTGCGCGCCAGGGTTGATTACGAACTGGACAACGATCCTGATAATAACGAATTATGTCTGGAAATTGGCACGATTACTCGGCAATTTCAGCAAACAACGGAAGAACAGCTGGAATTTAACGGCGCGGTCATGTTCACGGTCAGTCAGGGTGAAGAACAGAGAAGCTATCAGGAAACGCTGACATTGATCAGTCCGAAAACGGATCACACGTATTTCGCGGGAGAAGGAATTGAAGCCGGGATTCAATATCATTATGTTAACGAATGCGCCGCCGTTATAAACTGGGCATGCAAACCGGATACAGCGCTGATCAACGTAGAGGCAAAAGCAATTTTTGATCAGGGTGCGCTGCCGGTGCGGGAAAAATATGCGGCGGGCGGGAATTACGAAATTCCGCTGCAAAGACAGGGCGACAGTCTGATTCTGCCAATGATGTGGGCAAGTCAATATGAAGGTCGGATTAACGATGAACCTGTTTTCGATAAGCTGGATGAAGATGATCAAATCCTGGAAGCCGGACATCGATGGTATACGGATCCTCTGAAAGAACCTGGAGAATTGCTTTATACGCTCCAGGGTGAAAAAGTGGGAATGAATGAATTTTCGTTTAAAATCCTGCGGACCGCCGTCATTGATCGTCGTTTGAAGGATCAGTATCGGATTAAATTTGCGGACCCGCAAGACCCGCAGACTTTCGATACTCCGCTATGGCGGCCGTATCTTGACTGGTTTGCGCAGCTGACGGGTAAATCTGCGCTGGCGATTAAAAATCTGGAAGGCGGGGCGGACGAATAATCGCAGCGGTAAAGTTTCGGTAAGACAGAGCTTTGTTGAAGTCAAAACAAATTAAAAGCGAGCCCAGCTCGCTTTTAATAGCGTTTAATAATCTTAATCGTTACGGAACATTTCCGATAGGAACCAGTTTCATCATTGCATCCGGTCGGCTGTGTCCGTTCAATACACTCTTTGTGTTTTTGAAAAATAACGGTTCGCGGACGGCAGGCAGGATCGCAATCATCCGGGCAGTTGTCTCCATTGCAGTCACAGTCACACTCGCAGTCGCAGTCATTATCGCAATCACAGTCTAAATCACAGTCACAGCTGCAATCACAGTCACAGCTGCAATCGCAATCGCAGTCACATCCGCTGCCGCCGGTTTCGCCGCCAGTTTCACCGCCGGTACAGCCTGTATCGCATCCGCATCCGCAGTTATTTCCTCCGCAACCACAGCCTTGATTTCCGCCGCAGTTGCCATTGTCGCAGCGGCAGCCGTCGTCGCAGTCATCTTCGCAGCAATGATATACGACTTCATTCTCTGCCTGGATCTGGTCTTCAGGCGTGTCCCAGCCGTCGTCGTCAAACAAAATTCGCGGCTGTACTCTTTCCTTTCGCTGGTGTACCTTGATGTTAAGTTGTTCCATAGGCTAATCCTCCCTTGTTCAGTATCAGTGTATTCCAGCTTCGGCAAGACGTTCCGAAATAATCAGGCGGACGGACAGAGAATCAAGCGGTCAGCGGATTTCAGTGATGCAAGGGGATGGATCGGAAACAAGTTTCATAGCATTTCAGACTGGCGCATAGCAAGCACGTTCGATCTCACAGGTTAACGAAAAGGATTTTAACCTTATCGTAAAGCTGACTGGTCGGTGAGATTATCACCGTGGTGTTTGCGCAGTCATCTCTGTTCCGATTCTGTTAATTCATAGATCGCCGGTTGGCGGTGATCACTTTGTCAATACATAAGGGGACTGAAAAGGATTGCGGTCATTCCTGATAAAATGGTCCGACCGGGAAGAAGGGGCGATCAGCCGCTGTCAGCTTCCAAAAGATATTCATGATACCGGCTAGCTCTCCCTTTTTTTTGTTTGCGGCTATCCGGCTTTCTTTCCAACTGAAAGCTCACTGGGAAAGCGAACAGTTTTAAGGCCTCAAAAATTTTTGAAAAGCAACTTAGAAACAGGAACCAGCCGGATTATCTATCGCAAAGTACATCCAAGTTTGAGACTGGTCTGTAAGAACCCGATGTTTTTTTATCCGCTTTCATATCTCAAAAATGAAAAATTTACAATTTATGAAAAAGTTTTATTTTTTGCTTGACAACCCCCACTCTGCGCTGTAAACTGGGATTAATCAAAATCGATGAACAGAAGAGTAATCATGAAAGCGGTCAAAAGCGAGCGAACGAGGGTGTAAGGTTTGCGGCCAAGGCATGATGAAGCGCATCTGGGAGATGGAATTCTGAACAAAATAGGAATTCACGTGTTTCCGCGTTAAGGATTGAGGGGGTTGGCATTAACTGTCAGCAACTAGAATGGTACCGCGATCAATCGTTTCTAGAATGTTAGAAACGATTTTTTTATTACTGCGGACTTAGTCTATTGCGGCTGTTATCGGCATACCCTACACCTGCGGAGTTTCATCTCCGCAGTCAAACAAGTAAAGGAAGGGAAAGAAAATGAAGAAGCTAGGAATGATTCTCTGCGCGGCGATGCTCATGCTGGTCAGCGCATGCTCCAGCGGCAATGGAGGCGGTTCAGCTACAACGACAACCGGAACGGATCCGGAAAATCTGAAAGTCGCGATCGGCGGTCAGATTACAACCTTAGATCCAGGGTTAAGCACAGAAACCGTCAACAACTATGTTTTGCGGCATACGACAGCCGGTCTGTTCCGTCAGGATGAGGAAAACAACATTGTCAATGATTTGTGCGACAGCTACACAGTTTCCGATGACGGCCTGACATACACCTTTAAATTAAAAGAAGGTGTTATCTGGAGCGATGACCAGCCGCTGTCGTCTAAAGATTTTGAATATGCGATTCTGCGAAATTTGACTTACGGCGCGGAAAATTCATGGGCTGTTTACTACCCAAGCTCTTATTTGAAAGGCGCGGAAGAAATTCTGGCTGACGACACATTTGATCCGGAAAACGACACGATTGAGGGAATTGAAACGCCGGATGATCAGACTCTGGTTCTGAATTTGAAGAAACCTTGCGCCTGGTTCCCGCAGATGCTGACCAACAACGTCTGGAAGCCGCTGCGCGCTGATTTCGCTACGCAGCATGATTCCTTGTGGGCGCTGAAACCGGGCTACCCGTCAGTGGGCGCTTATGTATTGAAAGAATGCAATGAAAATGAAAAAGCAATCGTTGTGAAAAATGATAAATATTATGACGCGGATTCCGTTACGATGCCGCAGATTACATTCTTGGTCATGAGCGATACAGATGCCCAGGCTCTGGCGTTTAAGAACAACGAAATTGATATTGCACTGTCGATCACTCCGACATTAGCTGAAACTTATTCCAATCCGGGTGAAATCTGGAATAAACCGGATGTTTCCAACTACTTCCTGGCCATCAATTCTGGTTCCACAGGTCCGGAAACAATGCAGAATGTCGATGTCCGCCGCGCGTTAGCTCTGGCAATTGATAAGGATGCGCTGGTCACCGCGGTAGGCAGTTCTGAATATTACAAAGTTCTTAACGGCTACATCCCGGAAGGCTTAGCCGGAGCAGAAGGCGACTTCCGTTTGGAGGAAGACGCAAAGGAAAAATATTTGGAATATGATCCGGAAGAAGCGAAAGCTCTGCTGGCCAAAGCAGGATATGATGAAAGCAATCCGCTGAAGCTGACTTACAAATATTCGCAGACCCAGCTGCATGCCGATGTTGCGCAGATTCTGCAGCAGATGTGGCAAAATGTAGGCATTGACTGCGAACTGACCGTGGTTGAATCCGGCGTTTTCTATGATCAGATCGATAACGGCGACTTCGAAATCTGCCGCTATGGCTACAGTGCGGGTGATGATCCGTCACAGTATCTGAGCTTATGGACAACCGGCCAGCAGATTGTTGCCGCGGTGGATGATCCAGCTTATGATAAGATGGTTGATGAAGCGGAATATCTGGTTGATCACACAGAATACATGAACGCGCTGCACGCGGCTGAACGGTATCTGGTTCAGGAAATGGTCTATGTTATTCCGCTGTTCAATTACAATACGCCTTGTTTGTTAAAAACCAATGTCAAGGGTGTCCAGATGTGGGGACTGAACCCGTTCTTCGGCAGTGTTACTGTCGAGGCTGCGGCTGAGTAATCCGAAACGAAGCAAGGATGGATAACGCCATCCTTCTTCTTTTTTACAAAGGCTCAAAGTCTAGTTGCAATTAAAATCTGATTCGCGGTGGATCATGTCAAATTCAGATCGGCAACGGGTTTGGAAAGTTTTCCGGCAGGGAAGGCAATGTTAAATTAGAGGGTTAAATATAAGGAATATTCAAATCATACAGAAATTAATGAAAATATTTTCATGAAAAATAAAATAATATTTCATGAAAGTGTTGACAATTATTCTCGTGGGTGTAAAATTAAGAACAATCCAGAAAGAGAATGGGGGATTCTATATGAAAAAGTGGATAGCCTTAGTTTGTTCCTGTATGCTTCTGTTTGCGGGCTGCAGTACAAAAGAAGAAGGAACGGCTGGTTCCGGCCAGACGTCGACACAGGATCCGGTAAAAACAAATGAACTGACCGTTGCGGTTGGGGCACAGTTTACGACCTTGGATCCGGCGTTGAATTCCGAACTCATCAACGGGTATGTTATGCAGCATACTTACGGTACTTTGTTTACTAAGGATGAAGATAACAATCTGATTCCGGATCTGGCGGAAAGCTGTGAAATCAGCGACGATGGCCTGACTTATACCGTTAAATTAAAAGAGGGAATCCAGTGGAGCGACGGTGTTCCGTTAACAGCGGAGCATTTCCGTTATGGAATTGTCCGCGCTCTGACCTATGGCGCTGAAAACGCATGGTCGATTTACAATCTGGTCACGTATCTGGACGGCGCTGCCGCTTATGAAAGCGACGATACCCAGGACGCGGAAAGTCTGCAGATTCCGGGGGTTCAGGCGGTTGATGACACAACGCTTGTATTCCAGCTGACCAAACCCTGCGCTTTCTTTAAAGCCTTGATGAATTCCTACGCTTTCATGCCGGTCCGCGCTGATTTTGCGCCGCAGCATGATTCCACCTGGTCGTTCGCTCCAGGCTATCCGAGCGTCGGTCCTTATATTTTAGAAGAATGCAACGAAAACGATAAGATTATCGTCACCAAGAATGAAAACTATTACCGCGCTGACGAAATCACACTGGATAAGATTACCTTCCAGGTTATGACGGATATGGATGCTCAGGCGCTGGCGTTTAAAAATAACGATATCGATATTGCGCTGCGTGTGAATTCCTCTTTGCCGCTGACTTATGAAAACAAAGAAGAATTGTGGAAGGTTGAAAGTCCGTCTAACTATTTCTTAGTCATCAACAGCGGGCCGACAGGTCCGGAGTGGATGCAGGATGTGCGCGTTCGCCGTGCGCTGGCCTTGGCGATCGATAAAGAAGCGATGGTTACCGCGGTTGGCGATCCTTCATATTATGTGCCATTAGACGGATATGTGCCGAATGGTTTGAAAGGCGCGGAAAAGGATTTCCGGACGGAAAGCGACGAAAAAGAGAAGTTCCTGGAATATGATCCGGAAGAAGCGAAGAACCTGTTAAAAGAAGCTGGCTACGATGAATCAAATCCGTTAAAGATCACGTATAAGTATTCCCAGACGACGCTGCATGCGGACGTCGCGGCAGTGCTGCAGGGAATGTGGAAAGCGATCGGCGTTGACTGCGAACTGGAAGTTGTCGAATCCGGCGTTTATTACAATCAGATCTTCAACGGTGACTTTGAAATTGCCCGTTACGGCTACACAGCCAGCGATGATCCATCTCAGTTCTTAACGTTGTGGACAACAACCCAGCAGCAGACGGCGGCGGTCGATGATCCGGAATATGACAAGATGATGGATGCCGCGACCTATATCGTCGATTATAACGAGTACATGGAAGCGCTCCATAACATTGAACATTATCTGGTTCAGGATCAGGTTTACCTCATTCCGCTGTTTAACTATGGCGATCCGATGTTAAAGAAAACCTATGTTAAAAATACGACACACGTCGGGGCGACGCCATTCTACGGCTACTGCACGATCGAAAAGTAATGACTCTTCAGAGGTCTGGCTGTCCAGACCTCTTCCCCTGTGGGGGATGAAAACAAAGGAAAGAAAAGAATGGAAAATGTTTCAGAAAACAATATGAAACAAATTGACAAGTGACTTAAAAGAAGATAGAATAAAACTATTACAAAAACTTTGGATTCAATCTGTCCGGTCATGCTTGAATCGACAGTTTTTGCAGGAAAGGGGGCTTTTTTATGTTTAAGTATGTATTAAAACGAATCGGCGTTGGAATTCTAACGTTATTTATTCTGGCGACCGTGACCTTTTTTTTGATGAAGATTATACCAGGTTCGCCATTTGCCGGTGAAAACACAAAAATTCCGGCTTCTGTTCAGGAAAAACTGATGGCGAAGTACAACCTGGACAAACCGGTGCTGGAACAATATGTGATTTATATGAAAAGCGCGGTTCAGGGAGATTTCGGTGTTTCGACCTTCCGTAAAGGCCGCAGTGTTAACGAGATCATCGCGATTGGTATGCCGGTAACGGCGAAGCTGGGCTTTGTTTCGTTTGTCATTGCGATGGTCGTGGGGATCACGCTGGGTACCGTCGCAGCGTTTACCAAACATAAGTGGGTTGATAACCTGGTCATTGCCATCGCAACGGCCGGTGTCAGTATTCCAGGCTTTTTGCTGGCGCTCCTCTTAATGATTGTGTTTGGCGTCTGGCTGCACATGTTCCCGATTGTGGGATTATCGAGCTGGAAGCATTATGTGCTGCCGGCAGTTTCCCTGGCGCTCTCACCGATCGCGATGATCGCACGTCTGACCCGTTCCAGCATGATGGAAGTTATGCGTCAGGATTATATGGTCTTAGCTCGCTCCAAAGGGTCTTCACAGCTGAAGGTTATCATCAAGCACGGTCTGAAAAATGCGATGATTCCAGTCATTACCTACGCCGGACCGCTGATCGCTACGCTGATGACAGGTTCGTTCGTCATTGAAAGTCTGTTCTCGGTTCCGGGCATCGGCGCGGAATATGTTACGAGTATTTCCAACCGTGACTATACGATGATTATGGGGCTGACGATTTTCTTCGGCGCCTTCATCATCATCGCCAACATCATCACCGATATTTTAAACGCTGTCGTTGATCCGCGGATCAAGCTGGACAGCTAGAAGGGAGCTAGCGATGGAAGAAAAAGAACTGATGCTGGATGACAGCATGTTTGAACCGCTGGACAGCAGCGAGAAAAACAACGAGTTTATCGCCGTTGAAAGCAAAACCTATCTCCAGGATGCCTGGCGGCGTTTTAAAAAGAATAAGCTGGCTCTGTTCGGATTGATCTTTTTGATCTTAATCACGCTGGCGGCGATCATCATTCCGATGGTTTCCCCATTCACTTACGACGGCCAGGATCTGGCCAACCGCAACGCTCTGCCGAACATGGTGCATCTGATGGGCACGGACAAGCTGGGCCGCGATATCATGGTGCGCGTCATGTACGGCGCACGGATTTCCCTCACGATTGGTTTTGTCGCCGCGTTTTTGAATCTGATCATCGGCGTTATTTACGGCGGGATCAGCGGTTTTGTCGGCGGCAAGGTCGATATGATTATGATGCGGATTGTCGACTGCATTTACGCGATTCCGTCAATGCTGTATGTCATTCTGATCATGATGATTTTCGGTTCGAATATGTTTTCGGTTTTGCTGGGCATTTCCATTTCCTCCTGGGTCGGCATGGCCCGGCAGGTTCGCTCGCAGATCCAAACGCTGAAGCAGCAGGAATTTTCCATGGCGGCGTTTGTTATCGGCGCCAGTAAGAAGCGGATTCTGTTTAAACATCTGATCATCAACTGTATGGGACCGATCATTGTTTCCGCCACGCTGATGGTGCCGAATGCGATCTTTACCGAATCGTTTCTGAGCTTTATCGGTATCGGCATCAGCGCGCCGCAGGCCAGCTGGGGCACTTTGGCTTCGGAAGCCCGCGGATTGGTTCAGAGCTATCCGGTCCAGATTATCTGGCCGGTCGCCGCGATCTGTCTGACGATGCTGTCGCTGAACTTCATCGGTGACGGTTTCGGCGAAGCACTGGATCCGAAGAAGAGATAAGGAGGAGAAAACCATGAATGAACTGTTGAAAGTCGATCATCTGACTGTGGATTTCTCCACCGATCAGGGCACCGTTCACGCGGTCCGCGACGTCTCGTTCTGCGTTTATCCGCAGGAGGTACTCGGCATCGTCGGCGAATCCGGTTCCGGCAAGAGCCAGACGATGTATTCCGTCATGGGCTTGCTTGCGGATAACGGCAAGATCACCGCGGAGGACATTTTGTTTGACGGCAAGAAAATCCATGAATCTGCGTTTAAAAATCATACGGAATATGAAAAGACGATGCAGCATATCCGCGGCAACGACATGGCGATGATTTTCCAGGATCCGATGACGTTTTTGAATCCGGTTCTGAAAATCGGAACGCAGCTGATCGAACCGCTGCAGAATCATACGAAGATGTCGAAGAAAGAATGCGAACAAAAGGCAATTGAGCTGATGCGCCAGGTCGGCATTCCTTCTCCGGAAAAGCGGATGAACCAATATCCTTACGAGTTTTCCGGCGGCATGCGGCAGCGGGTTATCATCGCAATGGCGCTGGCCTGCAATCCGAAGCTGATCATTGCGGACGAACCGACAACCGCGTTGGACGTAACGATCCAGGCACAGGTGCTGGAACTGATTCAGGATATGAAGGAGAAGCTCGGTTCCTCCGTTATCATGATTACCCATGATCTGGGCGTCGTGGCCAGTCTGTGCAACCGGATTGCGATTATGTATGGCGGCAAGATTGTTGAAATCGGTACGGATAAAGAAATCTTTTATGAGCCGAAGCATCCCTATACTCAGGGGCTGCTGAACTGTATCAACAACCCGGAGGACGATGACAAAGACCTCCAACCGATCCCGGGCTCACCGCCGGATTTATTAAATCCGCCGAAGGGCTGCCCGTTTGTCGACCGCTGTGAAAAGGCCATGCGGATCTGTAAGGAACAGATGCCTTCCGCTACCGCTTTTTCCAAAACGCATGAATGTGCCTGCTGGCTTAACGAATTGAAGAAAAGGGAGGGTAAAAAATGAACAGCGAAGTCATTTTAAAAGTTACCGACCTGAAGACTCATTTCGATGTCACCAAGGGCATGTTTGCGAAAAAGCAGATCGTAAAAGCGGTCGATGGCGTCAGCTTTGAAATTCATAAAGGTGAAACCTTCGGGTTAGTCGGCGAATCCGGCTGTGGAAAATCCACGCTCGGCCGCACCATCGTTAAATTATACGAGCCGACCGCCGGAACGATTGAATATAAAGGTCAGGACATCACCAAGCTGAAAGGCAAGGAGTTAAAAGAATTCCGGAAATCAGTTCAGATGATTTTCCAGGATCCTTACGCTTCGCTGAATCCGCGAATGACGGTTGGTGAAATCATCCGGGAACCGATGGATATCCACAACATTTACAACAGTTCAAAAGAACGCGAAGACCGGGTCGTGGAGCTGTTGAAAATCGTCGGATTGAAACCAGATCATATCCGCCGTTATCCGCATGAATTCTCCGGCGGCCAGCGGCAGAGAATTTCGATTGCCAGAACGCTGGCACTGAATCCGGATTTCATCATCTGCGACGAACCGATTTCCGCGCTGGACGTTTCCATTCAGGCACAGATTATTAACCTGTTGAAGAACATTCAGAAGGAATTGGGCATTTCCTATTTGTTCGTAGCTCACGATCTGAGCATGGTCAAACATATTTCCGATCGGATCGGCGTCATGTATCTGGGCAATATGGTGGAGATCGGCGAAAGCAGTGATCTGTATCACAACCCGATGCATCCTTACACCAAAGCGCTGTTATCGGCTGTTCCAATTCCGGATCCGGAAATTGGCAAGTCCAAGAAGCGAATCGTCCTGCAGGGCGAACTGCCGAGTCCGCTGGATCCGCCGTCAGGCTGTGCTTTCCGCACCCGCTGTCCGTATGCGACCGAGGAATGCGCCAAAGCCAAACCGCAGCCTTCGATCATCAATGGCCGTCAGGTTTCCTGCTTCCAGTTTCAGGCTGGATTGAAAAGATAAATTTTATGACACGGGATTTCCTAGGAAGTTCCGTGTTTTTTATTTTTTACAAATAAATGAAGTTGATAGGCAAAAGCCATAAAAAAGATTACAATGAAAACATAGAGGTCGATTGAAAGGGATAATTTATGTTTAAAGACGACATGGATGAAATTAAACGCATATTGAAAGAAGGTTTGCTTCGTAACAACGGGAAGTATATTCTGCTCGCGATGACCGCTCTTTTCCTTTTCCTGTACGGTCAAAAACAGGAAAGAATCACGCCGCAGCTGCTCTCGATGGAAGTCTTTGGATGTAAGAATTACATCGTATCCAAGAAAGAGGCTGATCAAGATCCCAAAGGAAGGCAGACCTATCGGATTGAAATGTCATGTCAAGAAGCTGAAAAAACAAGTCTGGTTGTAGAAGCTGTTTTATGGGTCGCCGAAGATGAAAAATGGCTCCAAAATCAGATGTTGACAGAATTCAAAACGGCAGCGGAATGGGATAAAGAAAGTCAAAGCCCCTGTGGTCAGGGATGTTTGCGCTTGCCTGTTTCGGTGGATACAGCCACATTGGATTCCATAACAAATTCACCGGAAAATTTGGAACAGATGCAGAATGGTTCGGCTGCGGAATTGAATGCTTTCCAATTTTCCGGTTTAGAAAGATCCTTTTTCTTTATCAGACAAAACGAACGCGTTATGGCTGTGCAGTTAAGTCAACAAACGCAATTAACAGAAGAAGAAATCGAGGCCTTGCTTGGCTTATTCACTGTGGATCTATCGTTTATTCAAGAACATTAAAAAAATAGGACTTTCTTTTTCCCGCACAAGCGGCGAAGAAATGAAATAAAGAAAGGATGGAAAGTCAATGGAAAAACAAGCCTGGATTCAACATCTGAAAAGTCTGGAGAAAAACGCGATTATCGCCGCTACCGGCCGCGCCGCTCACCCCTGTGCGCAGCTGCATTCCAAGATCGGCGGAATCCCGGATTTGCCGCCGGATTTTATCTGGCCTTATTTTGAGAATGTTCACGGATGGAACTTTTCCACACCTCACCCGCTGTCATTCATCGCACAGATTCTGTTAGAGGACCTGATTCCGTATGATTTGGATCATCTTTTGCCAACGAGCGGAATTCTCTATTTCTTTTTCAATTTAGAAGAATATATAGAAAACGAACAATGGGATCGCAATGTATTTTACTATGACGGCGATTTAACGCTGCTTAAGCCGCACCCGCTGCCGGAAGAATTAACGGGGGAAGAACGGATTCCGGAATTCAACATGACTTATCACACGCTGATCGATCACCCGGGCAATCAAGAATACAGACAGTTTTATGATGTGGAAAAGAAATACGAGGAATGGGACGAACGTTATGAGGAGGACGCGGCGCTGGCTGGGTATCCGCCTCGCTCCGATTATGATGATCGCGTTTTCAAATTCCTGGGCTACGGGGATATCATTCAGAATGAGCTGTTGAGTTCAGCTGCTTCAATGCATAAGTCACTGAGTCCCGATGAGGAAGAAACACAGCCGCAGGATTGGATTAACTTATTTCAGACAGGCTTTCTGCTCAGCTCCGATTATGAACAATATTGGCTGGATGCCGGCAGTCTGTATTTCTATATCCGCAAGCAGGACTTAGCCCAGCGGAACTTCCATCATGTCTGTGCGTTTCATGAGTGCGGGTAATGGGAGTCGGCTGTCCCATATAAATTTGACAAACAAGGTTACGAAACGACTGGAAGGCACCGGTCGTTTTTTCTTATAGTAGGAAAGTGAATCTCAGGCTTAAATCTGACCCGCTTATGGGAAAAATGGGCGTTCAAATCCTGTTCTGAAAGTAGCAGAATTACAAAATGTGCGAGCAGGCCAAAAACAGTATGATTTTGATAGCCAAAGCAAGATAGAAAAACGGTATTCGGAGGGGAAATCAGTTATAATCAAAGTAGCTTGAGATTGTTTCTGCGCGGGGATGAACGACGATGGTAAAAAACGAAAATCCGATGACATTGCTGAGGAATTATTTTAAAAAGGGATGGGAACGCAGCCGGGAACGCCGGAAATGGCGAAACCGGTGTCTGCTGAGTATACTTGTCGTTGCCCTGGGTGCTTATCTATATTTCAAATACCAGGATAGAGTATCGCCGGTCTTGTTATCGCTGAAACCTTTCGGCTGCGATCATTTCACAGCCAGCGGTCAGGATGCGCATCACGATGCTCTGGGAGAACTCAATTACTCAGTGCAGCTGCGCTGTGAGGATACCGGCAATCCTTTGTCGGCAAGCGTGTCGCTGATCGAATCGGCACGGCCTTCGCAGCTCATGAATTTGATGAAGCAGGATCTGCGCGGCTATCTGAAAGGACAGCGAAATGCACAGGCGCCTTGTAAAACAGGTTGTCTGCGGCTGCCGGAAGAAATTGACGAAACTTGGCTTGCATCGCTGACGTTTGACGAAGGCCAGATCCTCAAGGATCCGCAGACGGCAATCCGACAGATCCGGCAGGCGCAGATTCCTGGCACACAGGACACCTATTTTTTCCTGCGGCGGGAAAACCGTTTGATCACCGTGCAGCTGACGGGCGACGCTCTGCTATCTGAATCCGCGCTGAAAGAACTGCTTTCCTTGTTTGACGCCGATTTCTCCTTTTTAGATAAATGAGTTGGCTGACGCTCCCGGATGCGCTGTTCATACTCCTAAACTTTCATGAAGACCGGCGTTTATCCACGCCGTTTTTCTTTTCCTGCATAGACATGAATGAGGAGGTGAGATCAATGGCAAAAATTATGGTTTATGATCCGGACACCAATCAGATTTATACAGAATGGCGGGAAGAAAACGATCCGATGCCGTATTCCTACGGACGGACGTTGCTAGTCCGGGAGTTCCGCGGTTCCAGCCGGTCCACGGTTTTCTGGACGACGACCACGGCGATGGAAGCCTGGAACGCCACCCGCCGCCCCTACGGCGCGGCGATTCCGGTCGGTTACGCGTTTAAGCGAATCTGGGAGGGCGGCCACGGCCTGCAGTCGCAGCACTATGTCGGCGTTTCCTTCGACGTCGGCCAGCGGCTGTCGCAGAGTCAGCGCAATCAGATCTGGCGGACTGCGAATAACCTTGGCGTCTGGGGGTATGTCGAACCGCTGTCGATGACGCCGACCTGGGTTCACTTCGACCGCCGGTATGCCCGCGGCGCCTGCGGCGGCACATCGGGATTCCCGACGCTGCGCGAAGGTTCGGTCGGCTGCTACACGCTGGTGCTGCAGGACGCGCTGAACGCACTGGGATATTCGACGCGCTGGCTGGACGGTAAATTCGGCAACGCGACCCGGACGGCGCTGATTCAGTATCAGCGCGACAACGGCTTGGGCGCGGACGGCATCGCCGGCTGCCAGACCTGGAAACGTATCGCGGCGGAAGTCGTCGGTATCGGTCGGACTCCGACGGTGATCGATCCGTAAGCCGACAAGGCAGGTCCACGCCTGCCTTACATAAGTAAGTAAAGGAATTAAAATTGAGAATGGAGAAGCCTGGAAAATTCCACACTATTAAAGAGGGAAAAAACGGTAATCCCGCTCAATGAAGGCGTTTTCTTAAGGAAAGAACGAAAAAAAACAAATGAAAGCTAATTTTCAACTTTGCAAAAAACATTTCTATGCTATAATCATTGAGTCTTATCGTATATCTTCACAGGGAACAGCGTGAAGAGTTTCTACCCAATGGCTATATATTGGACTACGATAGAATTCAAGGGACAACTCTGTCTGTGACTTCTATCGGTTTGGTAGAAGTTTTTTATTTGAAATCAGGAAGGGGAACTCATGAAAAAACAGTCAACAATCCTGCTGATCGCGCCGATCACGATCCTGCTTGTGGTCGTGCTGATCCTTCCGCTTCTGGCGGTTCTGTTACCGACCGTATTTGAAGGCGGAGCGGTGACGTTAAGCCGCTACATCGCCTTTTTCCAGGATCCTTATTACATCAAAATCTTTGTTAGGACGCTGCGAATTGCGTTAGTCTGTACGCTGGTCTGCATGATTCTGGGGATTCCGACGGCGTATTTTATTTCCCGGGTCTCAAAGAAATGGCGCGGTATTCTGATGTCCGTCGCATTGTTTCCAATGCTGACAAACTCGGTTATCCGGGCCTTTGCCTGGATCAACATTCTCGGCAAGAACGGCATCGTGAATCAGATTCTTTCCGCGCTGCATCTGGTCGATCAGCCGCTGTCGATGCTGTATACGGAATTCTCCGTTCTCGTCGGTACGATCTATCTGTTTCTGCCGTTGATGATCATCACGCTGGTCGGCGTGATGGAAAACATTGACAACGATATGATGGAAGCGGCGGAAAGTCTGGGCGCGAGCCGGCTGCTTTCATTCTTTAAGGTCATTCTGCCGATGTCGATTCCGGGCATTATCACCGGGGCGGTGCTGGTGTTTACCGGCGCGATGACGGCGTATACGACGCCGCAGTTATTAGGCGGTCCGAAAAACATGCTGCTGTCGACGCTGATCTATCAGCGGGCGATGACGCTCAACGACTGGACCGGCGCGAGCGTGGTAGCGTTAGTCATGATCGTGACGACGCTGATCGTCATGAAGGGACTCAATGCCATTGCCGGCCGGCTGGATAAGCGGGGTGAAAACTGATGCGTAAAAATAAATTTCTGACCTTCTATGCCTGTCTGGTGTTCGGCTTTCTGTTTCTGCCGCTGGCGATCATTGCGGTGACGGCGTTCAACACGGCGCCGACGATCAGTTTCCCGATCTCCGGCTTTACTTTCAAATGGTTTGCCAACGTCTTTGCGACGAAATCCTTCCTCAGCGGCTTCCAGCTCAGCTTCATGCTGGCGATCGTGGCGACGCTGATCGCGCTGCTGGTCGGAGTCCCGGCCGCTTATGCGCTCAGCCGCAACAGCGTCAAAGGCAAAAAACTGCTGAAAAGCTTCTTCTTATCCCCGACGATCATTCCGGGCATCGTCGTCGGTTATTCGTTATATCAGTTCATCGTTCTGAAGCTGAAGCTGCCGGTCATGCAGGGCTTACTGATCGGTCACTTCCTGGTCGTGCTGCCCTATGTCATCCGGGTTGTCGGTTCCGCGCTGGAACAATTTGATTTCTCGATTGAGGAAATGGCCTGGACTCTGGGCTGCGGCAAGGCGCAGGCGTTCTTCAAGGTTGTGCTGCCGAATATTTCTTCAGGGATTGTCGCGGCGTTTATGCTGGCGTTCATCAATTCCTTCAACAACATTCCGGTTTCCATGTTCTTAAGCGGACCGGGCGTGCGGACGCTGCCGACGGCGCTGATGAATTACATCGAATATTTCTACGATCCGACGGTTTCGGCGGTCAGCGTGCTGCTGATGGCGGCGACGATTGCGATCATGTTTGTGGTCGAAAAGACACTGGGCATCGGGGCCCTGACGAAGTAGGAGGAAAAGCATGTCAAAGGTAACCTTAAACGATATCAACGTCAGCTATGACGGCAAAACCCAGATCCTCAAGGGCCTGAATTTAGAGATCGGCGAAGGCGAGCTGGTGTCCCTGTTAGGACCTTCCGGCTGCGGCAAGACGACGACACTGCGGGTCATTGCCGGATTCATCATTCCCAGCAGCGGCCAGTTGTTTGTCGATACGGAAGAAATGACGAAAGTGCCGGTGCACAAGCGCAACTTCGGTCTGGTTTTCCAGAGCTATGCGCTGTTCCCACATTTAAGCGTCTATGAAAACGTCGCGTTCGGCTTAAAGCTGAGAAAGATGGAAAAGGCGGAAATGGATCGCAAGATCAAGGAAATCCTGGAGGTCTGCGATCTGACGGAGTACGCTCAGCGCTTTCCGAAGCAGCTCTCCGGCGGGCAGCGTCAGCGCGTCGCGCTGGCCCGGGCGCTGGTCATTGAACCGCGCTTACTGCTGCTGGACGAACCGTTGTCCAACCTGGACGCGAAGCTGCGTCTGAACATGCGCGTCGAGATCAAGCGGCTGCAGAAAAAGCTGGGCATCACGACGGTCTTTGTCACTCACGATCAGGAAGAATGCTTCTCGATCTCGGATAAAGTCGCGGTCATGAACGGCGGTGTGATCGAGCAGTTCGGCACGCCGGAGGAAATCTACTCCCGGCCGAAAACGGAGTTTGTCGCGCGGTTCATCGGCTTTGAGAATTTCATCCAGCTGCGCAAGACTCAAGAAAATACCTATCGGGCTAACGACGGCTCCCTCTTCACCGCGGAGATGGATTGCGGAAAGGACGAATGCCTGGGCACGATCCGTCCGGACGATATCCAAATCGTTACGAATGAGGAGGCCGCTGGCAACACTGTCACGGCTAAAATCGAAGTCCGCACCTATTTAGGCAAGAGCTATCAATATGAGCTGAGCACGCCGATCGGGCGCTTAGTCGTTAACGACGGCTCCGGCGCGCTTTACAAAGCTGGCGACACGATCAAAATCCAGCTGCCAGCCGCGAAGATCGTATTGGTTTAATTTCGGTTAAACCGGTTCGCAGGGAATTTTCCGCAGTTTAAAAATCTACTCTGCTTCTGAGAAGAAACCGTGTCTTTTCACTGAAACTCCAAGGGAAAGTGATCGGTTCCTGCTCAGGATTCCATACAAGAACAAGCTGACATTTTAAGGAGGAAAGAAAATGAGAAAGCTGATGATTTCGCTCTGCGCTCTGGCCATGATTGCGGCTGTGAGCGGCTGTTCCAGCAAGCCGGAAGGCGAAGGCAAGACCGAAGGCCAGCGCACGCTGACCGTTTCAACCTGGGGGTTGAGCGAAGACGTGCTCGTTGAGGACGTGTACGGTCCGTTTGAGGAACTGTGCAACTGTAAGGTCATCCTGGAAACCGATACGACGGCCAACCGTTATACCAAGTTGTCCACCAACCCGGATTCCACGGTCGACGTCATCGAGCTGTCGCAGGCGGCGGCGGCCAACGGCTATGTCGCCGATCTGTTTGAAAAGATCGACACCACCCAGATTCCGAATCTGGACAACATCATCGAAGGTGCGAAATCGACGGTCGCCCAGGGATACGGTCCGGCTTATACGCTCAACAGCATCGGCATCATTTATGATAAGGAAGCTGTCGGCTTTGAAATTACCAGCTGGGCGGATTTGTGGAAGCCGGAACTGGCAGGCAAGCTGTCGATTCCGGAGCTGTCGACGACCTTTGGCCCGGCGATGGTTTACCTGGCTTCCGACTACAAGGGCGTCGATATCACGACGGACGACGGGGCAGCGGCATTTGAAGCGCTGAACGAGCTGAAATCCAATATCGTCAGAACCTATTCCAAGTCAAGCGATTTGGCAAATATGTTTGCGGCCGGGGAAATCGCGGTTGCGGTCGTCGGCGACTTCGGTGTGCCGGTCATCAAGAATGCGGCTCCGGATGTGGAATTCGTCGTTCCGGCGGAATACACCTATGCCAACTTCAATACGATTGATATCAACAAAAACTCCAAAAACAAAGACCTGGCTTACATGTATATCAACTGGCGTATTTCCCAGGAACTGCAGTCCGTCACTGCGGTTACGCTGAACGAAGGCCCGGTTAATAAGAACGTGGAACTGACACCGGAACAGTCCGCGAACATGACTTACGGCGACGTAGCGGAGCGCGCGAAGTCGATCGACTATTCGTTTGTCAATCCGCTGATGGCGCAGTGGACGGATCAGTGGAACCGCACGATCAACAACTAACATCTGGAAATCTTCCTGAAGGATCAGGAAGCAACGACAAGGCAGGGTCCAACACGGGTCCTGCCCTGTTTCAAATCAGAGGTGAAAGGAGAAAACCGCATGAGTACAATGAGAATCCGCAACGCCCGCGTGTTCAACAGCTATACACAGACATTTGAGGAAAAAAGCGTGCTGATCCGCGACGGACAGTTCGCACAGCTGCAGGAAACTGAAGAGGAACAACGCCGGCCCGTGGATCAGGAAATCGACGCTCAGGGCCGCTGGATGATTCCCGGCTTGATCGACATCCACATGCATGTTGAAAGCTCGATGACCATTCCGACCGAATTTTCCCGGCAGGCACTGTCCTTCGGCGTTACGACGGTGGTCGCCGATCCGCATGAGATCGCCAACGTGTTCGGGCTGGCGGGCATCGAAGCGTTCATGGCCAGCGAGCCGGTCATGGATATTTTCTATGGAATTCCCTCTTCCGTTCCGTCGACCAATCCGGATTGCGAAACGACCGGGGGCGTGATCGGCTTAGAAGAAGTGGACAAGCTGCTGGACAATCCGCAGATCCGCTGCCTGGGCGAAGTCATGAACTTCAAGGAGCTGGTCAGTGAGGAAGACACGCTGATCCGCCAGATCGTTGCGCTGTGCAAAAAGAAACGGCCGCTGCTGCCGTTAGAGGGGCATTGCCCGAAGATCAGCGGGGCGGATCTGGCGAAGTTCATCGCATCCGGCGTCAATGCCGATCATACTCAGCAAACTCCGGAAAGCATCGTTGAGAAAATCACCAACGGCATGTACTTGGAAATGCAGGGCAAATCGATCCATGAAGACACGATCCGCACGCTGATGGAGCATCAGTTCTACGAATATTTCAGCCTGGTGACCGACGATGTGATGCCGGATCATTTCCTGCACGGCCATCTCAATCAGGTTTTGCTTTCGGCCGTCCGCTGTGGTCTGCCAATGGAAAAGGCCATTTACTGCAGCACCTTCACGTCTGCCCGGCGGATGCATCTGGACGACCGCGGGGTGATCGCTCCGGGGAAAATCGCGGATTTCGTGCTGCTGGACAGTCTGGAAAACTGGACCGTGCATCAGGTTTATAAAAACGGCGTTCTGGTCAGTGAACCGCAAAGCGGCTACTCGATTGCGGAAAAACCGGTTGCCTTCCCGCCGGAATTTTACCATTCATTGCATCACCGGCCCTTGACGGAAGACGATTTACTCGTCCGGGTTTCCCCGTCGGCGAAGTCCGTGACCGCACAGGTCATCGAAATTAATCCGCAGGCGACATTTACGCGGCTGACGACTGCGGAACTGCCGGTGGAAAACGGTGTTGTTCAGTGGCAGAACCGCGGGCTGGCGCTGATGGCCTGCATCGAGCGCTATGGCAAGGGCGGACAGATCGCGCTGACGTTCACGACCGGGGGAATTCAGAAAAACGGCGCGGTTGCGTCCTCCTGGGCGCATGATCATCACAATCTGATGGTCATGGGCTCCAATGTTCCAGACATGGTTGCGGCGGCCAATCATCTGCTTGCGATCCAGGGCGGCTACTGTGTCTGCGTCGATGAGAAGATCAAGGCCTGCGCTTCATTACAGGTCGGGGGCATTGTTTCCGATCAGCCGCTGGCGGAACTGGCCGGGCAGATCGAGGCGGTGCGCGCGGCAATGGAGGATCAGCTGGGATATGTTCATCACAATGCAGTGATGTCGTTTGCGACGCTGTCCTTGCCGGTATCGCCGGAGGTCAAGCTGACGGATAAAGGATTGTTGATCGGCAAAACGCTGGAATTCATTCCGCTGATCAAAGAGGAACACGCATGAGAGTCCGGATCGAGAATGTGACGTTGGTCACGACAGATGAGGCCAATCGTGTTTTTGAAAACGGCTGTCTGGTTTGGGAAGACGATACCATTTTGGCGCTGAATGATTTCAGCGTGCATGTGGACGAAGTGATCGACGGGCAGGGGGGCCTGCTTCTGCCTGGGATGGTGAACACGCATTGTCATCTGGGGATGATCCCGTTCCGTTCGCTGGGCGACGATTGCCCGGACCGGCTGCGGCGATTTCTGTTTCCGTTGGAAAACGCGGCGATGACGCGCGAGCTGGCGCAGGCTTCGGCCCGCTACGCAGCAGCGGAAATGATGCTGGGCGGCGTGACGACGGTGTTCGACATGTATTATTTTGAGGACGCGCTGGCGGAAGCGATGGTCGAGATGAACATGCGCGCGGTGCTGGCGGAGACGATCGTCGACTTTGCCAACTGCGACAGCGACGCCCCGTATGGCGGACTGGCGCTCGGCGAGCGGTTTATTCAGGAATGGAAAGGCCGGCATCCGCTGATCACGCCGGCGATCGGTCCGCACGCGACCAATACCAACAGTGCCGAAGTCTTAAAGCAAGCTCAGGCGATGGCGGAGCGCTGCGACGTGCTGCTTTCGCTACATACGGCGGAAATGGATTATGAGATGGAAACCTTCCGCAAAGAGCGGAATCAGACGCCGATCGAATATCTGGAGTCGATCGGTTTGTTAAGCCCGCATCTGGTTGCGGCGCACTGCATTCACGTCAACGATCAGGATCTGGCGCTGATGGCGAAATATGGCTGCCGGATCGCACACTGCATCGGTTCGAATATGAAAGCGGGCAAAGGGATTGCACCCTTGAAGAAGATGGTTGCCCATCACATCCCGGTTGGATTGGGAACGGACGGTGCTTCCAGCGGCAACACGCTGGATTTGTTCGCGCAGCTGCCGTTAATCGGCAAAGCGCACAAGACGGCTAACCATGACCGGGCGTTGTTTCCGGCGAAGGAAATTCTGCCGCTGGCGACGATCGGCGGGGCCCGGGTATTAAATCTGGACGATCAGATCGGTTCGTTAACGCCGGGGAAAAAAGCGGATCTTGTGCTGGTGGAAACGCAATCCGCCAACATGTTCCCGATCTACGATCCATTCTCGGCTCTGGTTTACAGTGCTCATGCGGGCAATGTGGATTCAGTCTGGGTCAACGGCGTGCAGACGGTGAAGCACAAGCAGCTGGTCCGTCAGGATCTGCGCAGCCTGCGGGAAGATCTGGAAGCGAAGATGCAGTTCTTCAAGGCCGAAGCGCTGCGCCGGAGCGAGGATTTGTAAAAAAGCTTAACCATAAACTTAATTGATCTGAAAGTTATTACGAATGAGAGCGCTGATCTTCAGCGAATAAAAAGAAAAGACCTCGGAGATTCTGGAGAACCGGAAAATCTGAGGTTTTCTTTTCTATTCAACCTGCGCATTATTCAAGTTAAGAATTTCTAATTTCCTAAGTTTATTGTCTGCCGAGGCTCAAAAAGTACCGACTTTACCAATGAATACCCAGTTTTAAATTATCCGGGAATCAGAGCCTGATTCTGCAGAGTTTTACTAAACCTCAAAAGTAATTTTACTTTTTCCATTTTCTCAGGAAGCTTTTTTGAATTTTGCGCAATATTAAAGATGTAGGGCCTTTGACAAAGCGGCTGCCCGTCCTGGATGGATCATTCTTTTGATTCACTTGTTTTTCGAGCTTGTTTTTTTCAGCTCTGGAAAGGAGGGGCTTTCTATGAAATTTTCCATGGAACTTTTGTCTTCTTTAACGATAAGGGACATTCTGGCGGTTGCCCAGCTTCTGACAACCAGCCTGGACTACATCTTAAAAATTATAGAACTAAAAAAAAGTGCCGCATTCCGTCGCAAGGATAACCGGCACTTATCTATCCACCGCTTCCCTTCAATGAAGAGATAGCGAACGATGGGTATCGCTTTTTCAAGCGTCCCTACACCCTTAGTATAGGCCATTCTTGAGTTATTTCAAGACTTTTTATAAGTTTTTTATCACGGTCAACTGAAAAGTTAAGTTTCACTTTTGAAAGCGGAAAAAGAAAAATTCCACAGGAAATGAATTTCTCGAAAACACGGTTTTTTATCTTACTTATTGCTTTTGATTCCAAAACCCGGACTCGCGGAATAAAGCAGGATCGATCAGCTTGGGATCGTACATCACCTTGGCGTGGTTGACAATCAGTTCCTGATCAAACGCCACTTCCCCGCTGGCTTTGTTGATCGCTTTGCGCCGCACAATGTTATGCCGGTAAGCGCCGTCCTTTTCCCAGGTGAAGCCGCTGTCCTGTTCATAGATGTGATATTTCAGCGGCTGCGGATGATCGCAGCGCAGCTCGCCGCACAGATAGCGCTCATTCGTTTCAATCACCAGCTGAAACGTATCGGACGTGCGGTTTTCCACCCGATAATCCAGATAGTTATAAACGATAGAAGTCCCCGTTCCAAACGGCACCTGACGGCCGAAATCAGGAAACAGATCAAACCGGCCGTGGTGGTGATGCTCGGTGATCGTTAAGGAGCTGTGCAGCACCATCCAGTGGATCAGATTGGTCATCTGACACATACCGCCGCCGATGCCGGAGGACGGATGATTGCCGGAAATCGTCAGACCTTCCCGATATCCTTTTTCCGCCGTACACTCGCCAACGCAATGCCAGAACGAAAAGGTTTCACCCGGCTGGATCAGTAAATGCGTGAGTTTGGGAGCGGCCAGGGACAGATTGACCGCCTTGTTTTCCTGCAGCCGCTGATCGACATCGCCCAGCTTTCGGCGGATCAGCGAATTATGCCGGTTAACAACAACGGGCAGTAAGGCTTCGCTGCGCGTTTGGGCAAAGTGAATCTGATGAATCTGGTCTTGAAACTTCCGTTTGAGAATTTCTTTTTTCCGCGACAGTGCGTAGGCCTGCGGACCAAGCTGATATAAATGTAACCGCTGCATACTGAGTTTCCTTGTTCCTTTCCCTGATGTGCTGCTTTGCAATTTTGAAGTTATGAAAACGGAGATTGATCTTCAAGTTTTCTGCAAGAGAAAGCAGTAGCTTTTCTGAATCCTTCCTTATTAACGATATCCTATCAACAATATCGACAAATGTCAATGTAAGAAAACCAGGTTTTCTGCTTGTGTCCTGCGGGAGTTTGTTTATAATAATACACAGGAGGGTTTTAAGTATTATGAAAACTGTATGGAATAAGACGCAGGGCGAACAGCGCGAAGCTTTGTTTGCCTTCAACGAAGCGTATAAGCATTTTATTTCCGTATGCAAAACGGAACGCGAATGCGTGCGGGAAACAGTCCGGCTGGCTGAAGAAAACGGCTACCGGGATCTGAATGAAGTCCTGGCGGCCGGCGCCAAAATCCAGGCTGGCGACAAATTGTATGCCGTCAATAAAGATAAGGATATCGCGTTATTCGTGATCGGCAGCGAACCGTTGGAAGCGGGCATGAACATCGTTGGGGCGCACATTGATTCCCCGCGCCTGGATCTGAAGCAGCATCCGATTTATGAGGATCAGGGACTGACGCTGCTGGATACGCATTACTACGGCGGAATTAAAAAATACCAGTGGGTCGCTCATCCGATGGCGCTGCACGGCGTCGTCTTCAAGAAGGACGGCACGCGGATTGAATTGAACATTGGCGAGGACGAAAACGATCCGGTTGTCGGCATCAGCGATCTGTTAGTCCATCTTTCCGCCGATCAGATGCAGAAGACCGGCGCGAAGGTCGTGGAAGGCGAAGACTTAAACGTGTTGGTCGGAAGCATTCCGGCCGAGGGCGGCGAAGAAGAAAAAGAACCGGTCAAGAAAGCGATTCTGGCGCTGTTAAAAGAAAAATACAATATTGAGGAAGATGATTTCCTGTCTGCGGAAATCGAAGTGGTGCCGGCGGGCAAGGCGCGCGATTACGGTCTGGACCGCAGTTTGGTTTTAGGCTATGGTCATGACGATCGCGTCTGTGCCTATACTTCGGCTCTGGCGACCTTCGCCATGGAAAATCCGCAGCGCACCAGCGTCTGCCTGTTAGTCGATAAAGAAGAAGTCGGAAGCAATGGCGCCAGCGGCATGCACTCGCATTTCTTTGAGAACACGGTTGCGGAAATCCTGAATGCAATGGGTGATTACAGCGAACTGAAAGTTCGCCGCGCCCTGCAGAACAGTAAGATGTTAAGCAGCGACGTCAGCGCCGGTTATGATCCGAATTATCCGTCGGTCAATGAAATGAAGAATACGGCGTTCTTAGGCAAGGGGATCGTCTTTAACAAATATACCGGATCCCGCGGCAAGAGCGGATGCAATGACGCCAATCCGGAATTCATCGCCGAGCTGCGCCGGATCATGGATGAGGAAGACGTCATGTTCCAGACCGCTGAACTGGGCCGTGTTGATCAGGGCGGCGGCGGAACCATCGCCTACATTCTGGCTAATTACAATATGGAAGTCATCGACGCCGGCATCGCCGTGCAGAACATGCATGCGCCTTGGGAAATCGTTTCCAAAGCGGACGTCTATGAAGCCTATCGCGCTTATGTCGCATTCTTGAAGAAAGCGTAAGCGAGAGGGGACTTTAAAACTGAAATAAAACCGGTTTATCCAAGCTCCGCGAAGACGGCGGAACGAAGGCAAACCGGTTTTTTCTTATACCAATGGGGAATCTTTTGTGTGAAAAGAAATGCGGAATTTATTTTTCAGCCCATGATTTTCCCGGCGACAGCACACCGCCCATGCCTTTGGCAATCAAGGTGAAATAGCGCTCGCGGTCTTTCGGACTGTCCGGAAATTTGCCGTCGGCGACATTGACGGCTAAATTCAGTGTGGTATCGATGACAAACTCCCAGAAAACCTCGGATCGGATTAAAATCGCGCTTTTGTTCAGTTCAACGAAGTGATTAAAAAACGCAAAGGACTCCGTCTGACCAAGCATGACGTCGCGGGTATAGAATGAGGAATGACGAAATTGAGAGTAGAATTTAGCATGATCGCCATGGGATGTGAAATAACCGAAATATAAAAACCACAGTTCGCGGATGTTCCGGCGCAATGAAAACAATTTGACGTCCACTTGTTTCAGCTGCGCGTCCACCTGTCTGTCGACATGATAAAAACACGCCGCTAACAGCTCCGGCTTACTGTGAAAGTAATGAAAGATACTGCCCTCGCTGATTCCGCATTCTTTCGCGATTCTGCGTGTGGACAAATTTTCCAGTCCTTCCCGGGCGGTCTGGGCGATTGTCATTTCTAAAATCTGGCCTGCATCGATCGTTTGTTTTCTCATGGCTTTAGTATAGATGATTTTACTGAAAAATGCGATTAAAAACTGTATTTTACCGTTAACTGTTCATGGCTCTGTGATAGACTTTTTATTGAGCAATCGCTCAATAATAGTTGAGGAGAAAAAGAATGAGGAAGTTACTGCAAATCTTATGCTGCATTGGACTTTGCGCGCTGCCGCTGGAAATGATTCCGGCGTCTGTATCCGCAGAAACCGTGGGGGACGGAGCGGAATTCATTGAAAATGTTGAACTCCTGCGCGGAGATTCAGCGTTAAACAACGGGGACAGCGTCGCTGCGGCGGATGAGCTGGTTTTACGCTATACACTGAAACCCTTGGACGAATCCATGAATCTTCCGGGCAGCGAGTGGGACATCGCAATCCCGGAGTATCTTGAAAATAACCATCCGGCTCTGAATCAGGAAATCAAGATTGACGGACAAACGATAGCGCGGATTACCGCCGGTGCGCGAAAGGATCAGATCAAACTGACGTTTGAACAAGAGCTGGGCGAACTGCCAATTTATGAAATGAAGTTTGAGTTTGGGGCCAGGTTGGCAATGGACGAAATTGACGGCCGCCAGGAAGCGGCAATTGGCCTGGTAGCAGATCACACAGTGCGTTTGAAAATCACGGACAATGCCATCAAGGATCCCGCGGTCACCGGGAAAAGCGGCGTTTATGAGAAGACCGGAACGATTGCCTGGACGGTTTCGTTAAGCAAGCAGATCGCGCCGTTTGACGAGGATCAGAACGCTCTGCAGTATACGACAGGGTTTCTGTTTTGCGATGAACTGACGGACAAACAAACTTATGTTGAAAACTCGCTGACGCTGAAGGTTGGAGACCGGGAAACCCACCCTGCGGTTCAGGTCGACGGACAGACGCTGCGGGTCACGCTGGATCAGCCGTTAAGTCAGGAAGGATTCATCACATACAGGACGATGCCCTCTTCCGCGGTGTTTGTTGGAGATGATGGGCAGCTGGCGGATCCTTCTCAAGGGATGAAAGTAACCAACACAGCTCAGCTCTGGCAGCCGGACGGTTCCACAAAACTGTCCGAGGCGCAGGGCGAGGTGCTGGTCAAGGGTGAAAGCTGGCTAATGAAAACCGGTGAAAGCTACGATCTTGTCAACAAGACCATGACGTGGAAGCTCGTCGTTCACACCCAGTCGCTGCCGTTGGAATCGATCACGATTTATGACGAGCTGGAAGATCGCTTACGCTTTAATCCGGCCGATGCCAATGTGACGGTCAACGGGACTTCAGTTCCTTCCGGGGTTACGCTGAATTCGGCCTTTGACGGGCGAAGCGGCGGTGATCAGAAGCTGCTGACGATCGATCATCCGCAGGAAGCTGAATATGTGATCACCTATCTCACGCACTTCGATCTTGATCTGACGGCGCAGAATGTCAATACGAATCTGAAAAACAAGGCGTGGCTGGAGATCAACTGGGATCCCGATGGCGCAGGCCCGGAACCAGCGCATGATTACGGCACGCCGGTCATTGAAAAAAGCCACAAGCTGCCGACCAGCGTCGTTGAGAAATCTGCGAGCTACAATGCCGCGACACGCCGGATTACCTGGACGGTGACGCTGAATAAGAATCTTCTGGACGTCAAAAACGGCACGATCACAGATACGCTGACCACAACCAATCAGAAATATATTGGCAATCCCGAAGTGATCACACCGAAAACCGGATATACGATCACGATCCAGCCGCTGACCGATAAGACAACCGCGGCGAGGCAGGATTATGAAGTCCTGATCGCCAATGCCGCCGGCGAAACAAATACTTTTAACGAAATGATTGTGTTCCAGTATGAAACAGAAGCGACCGATCCGCTGTTCTACGCGGATAACGCGAAGATGAAATTCGATAACAAGGTGGCCTTCGGTTCGGATGCGATTCCGACGCTGACCGCTTCTGCGCAGCCACAGTTTTCCAGCACGGTGCTTCAAAAGAGCGCTGAAGGCTATGATTATCAGACGCATGAAATCCGCTGGAAGATCGTCGTTAATCAAAACGGCACGGAGCTGACGGATGTTCAGGTTAAGGATGCGCTGCCGGAGTATCTGCGGTATGTGGAAAACAGTCTGACTGTCCGGTATGCTTCACAAAACAAAGATGTTCCGATGACACCGGTAATCGAGAAGAACGAACTTCAGATCGAGCTGGGCACGCTTCATGAACAGGTCACGCTGACTTTCAGAACAAAGTTGGATGTGAACGCGAAGAATCTGCCGGAAGGCTTCCGGTTCGATCAATCCAATACGTCCAGCGACGCTAACGCCTTGTTAGCGCTGACCAATACTGCCGTTTTGGAAAAGCAGGAAGGCCAGCCGGTCAGTCATACGGCCAAGCTTGAGATCGCGAATACAGCGTTTGATAAATCAAGCGTCGTTCACAGCGATCAGTACACCGTAGACTATACGATCAAAATTAACCAGGCTGGGGCAGATCTCAGCGCGGTTTGTCCGGATGGTCTCGTCATTACCGATACGATGAGTGAAGAATTACTTCTGGATCCGGAAAGCGTTGTTTTAAAGCAAACTGAAATTCAGACCAACGGCGATTTCAAGGAAACGAATACGATTGAAGGAACCGCCGTTCAGGTCAATGGTAATCAGGCGGTGTTTACGCTGCCGTCAACATTGGATCTCAATGGTTCCTATGTCCTGCGTTACTCAGCCTTTGTCAACGTTGCTTCCAAAGGGGAGTTTGCGTTGTCCAATCAGGCAAGTATGGGGAATCAGAGCAGCGGTCTGGCGAATAACGACGCGATCCGATTCCAATCCAAGTATTCGGCGGGTTCCGCGACGCGGATTCCCGGCCGCGCCAGTCTGGAATTGACAAAAACCGCGATTGACGACGATACGCCGGTTGCAGGAGCCGAGTATGGACTGTATGCAAAGAATGCCGCGGGTGAACAGTACTTAATGCAGAAGGCCGTTACGGATAGCGCGGGGAAAGGGATGTTTACCGCCTTGAAAACAAAGGCGGGCGAGAACGAGTACGTGGTCAAGGAACTGAGCGCGCCGCAGGGATTTGTGCTCGATACCGCGGAATATCCTGTCACGATGACCACAAAGGCTGGCACGATCCAGACGATGAAGGTCAGCGACGCGCGGCTACGCGGGGAGGTTGCCTTTCTGAAACAAGATCAGTATGGCAAGTCGGTCTCCAGCGCGCTCTTTGCGATTTATAAAAACGATGCCGGCGTAATGGATGAAACGACCCAGCTTTCTCAGGCTGTCAGCGATGATCAAGGCCAAGTTCATTTCACGGATTTGGATTTAGACCAGACTTATGTAATCGCGGAATTGAGCGCCCCGCAGGGGTATGATAATACCGAAGAATTGTATGAAGTCACGGTGGATGCCGACGGGGTTTCCAGCACGCTGAGGGAACAGAGAAGCGGACAGGAAATGCACGCGGTCGTCAACCAGAAACACCCGGCACCGCCAGCTCCGAATCCATCGCAACCTGAAAATTCAACACCCTCCGCTCCGGCTGCAGTTCTGCCGTACACCGGGGATCGGGAGTTTGTGATGGCGCTGGCCGGCGGTTTCGTTCTGATCGCTGCGGGATTGGCGCTGACCTTGAAAAAGCGCCGCCATTCATGAAACAGAAAATCTTTGGACTGATCCTGCTGGGAGCGGGGATTCTCCTCGTTTCCCTGACGCTGGGCAGCCGGATTCTGGAACTGAACCAACGGAAAGCACTGATTGCCCAGACTCGCGCTGTTATAACGCAGCGGGTAGAAGAAGCCCAGGTGGCAGAATTCACCGAGGATAGTTTTTCCTTTGCGGAGGGGCCGGCACTGCTGCGGATCCCGTCGCTGAATTTAGAAGAAGCAGTGTGTGAAGGCACCACGGCAGATACGCTGAAATTCAGCCTGGGGCACATGGAGAACACCGGGGATCCGGGGAGTCCGGGCAACTGCGTGATCGCCGGTCACCGCAATGTCGTAGGCGGGTTCTTTCATGATCTGCCTGCGATCGCAATCGGCGATGAAGTTATTCTCGAGCATGGCGGCCGTCCACTTGTCTATGAGGTCTATCAAACGCTGACCGTAACACCGCAGGACGATTCTGTGCTGCTGAGCGACGGAACGGGACAGCTGACGCTGATCACATGCAGCTCGGCGGTCGAACCGACGCACCGTTTCGTCGTCCAGGCCCGGCTGAAAAGTGAGGAATAATAAAACTGCCAGTCCGATCGAATCGCTGCCGGCCTTTCAAAGCTTAATGTTCTTTTTCCTGCGGATAGAGAGGAAGAAGAACTTTTGGTTCTATAAATTTTGGTGTTGGTGGAAACCAACGCCTTTTTTTCTTGAGCATA